>Ga0123353_10007602_pt1 | contig 14684 bp, 8 predicted proteins | sample TergutLab28metaG_3_FD_92763 | JGI IMG/M metagenome (GOLD analysis project Ga0123353, IMG submission 92763) | Labiotermes labralis P3 segment gut microbial communities from Petit-Saut dam, French Guiana - Lab288 P3 | ecosystem: Host-associated > Arthropoda: Insects > Digestive system > Gut ... | reverse complement strand
CAAACAAAGGAAAAATTAACTGTTCTCAGCTCTGGAGATGTGTGTTTAATTCATTCATGTAGGGGTTATATCCACTAAAGAGGTAATTCACATGTCCATTCATCATTGTTAGATTTGGCAACTGGTATTTCCTTGCTTGTGTTTGAATGTTTGTGTTGCTTCTTTAAGATTGAATGTTTGTTTTGACATTTTCCAACAGCTATGCTGTTGGACTTCAGAGTAATAAACAAAGCTTTGAATTCTGTTTCCAAGTTGTCTAAAAAATCTTGAAATTCCCTGTGGCTCAGTGCAAGTTAATAGTACCTGTCAAATTTGCATTGTATATATAAGTCAGTGGTTTACATGGATTCCCTCTTACTCAAGACAATTCTGTTATTGTGTGTGTGTGTGTGTAAAAGTTACAAATGTGACTGTGGTCCACATAACACAACTGTCAGGCCACAGGTTGGAACCCTTGTATTAAGCAGTGAAAAGGAAAAGGTTAAAATACTTGTTGAGTGAATTATTTGTAGATAGTTTTTAGTTTTGCCATCCGATCAAATCTGCACTTCATATGAGCACTTTTCTGTTCAACAGCTTTTAGAAAAACTCATAGATTCTACATTTTGATATCTACATACCAAATTTCACATGCCAGGCCATAATGGTTCATTAGTTATTGGTGTCAAACATAAAGCACTAGAAAATATTTAGCATGGCTACCATGTTGTTTTACATTCTACCAGAAATAATACATTTAAAAAGGTGCAGACTTTATATGAGTGCCCTAAAATTAAGTGTTGTTCTCATGGCACCAATTCCATGCATCTGCCATTTTATTATTTTCGATTATAGGCAATTAAAATGTCTGATGAGATGGCCTCCAATGGCTTGAAGTTTACTAAGTTTCTTGAAAGTTGGTCTAGTGGTTCAAAAGTTGGTGTGAGGGACAGCACACGCACTTGAACATGCAGACACACACACACACACACACACACACAGCACATCACATCACATTGCATTGATCCCATACACCTGCTTTTTACTGTAAGAAAGGGACAGTAGGCTATGAAATGGCATCACTCTTGTTGCATTTTCCTAATATTTCATATGGACAAGAAAGTCATTGTTATGGAGTAGTAAAACCGCTGCTACTTATTTTTTGCCTCTGACCTCTTTCTGATAACAGATAAAATAATATTTTGTATAATATTATTTTATATAATATATCTGCCAGTGCTTGCACTGAACATGAGTACCTGCTGCAAAGATTAGTAGGAGGATAACTGGACTATTCCATATTTAAGAAGTGGCAGTCTCTGCAATGCAATAATGTGATTATTAAACACAGTGCAAACGAATTAAGTAAGGTGGATGTGTGGAAAATACAAATCATAAATGGTGCTAAATAGTTATCCAGTATGTCACATAAATATTGTTGCATATGCCTAATAACTGGTTTATTGTTTGTGTAAAGAAGACATTGCATTTTCTATGATCTTGAACAGTACCTGTTGAATATGTATTCCACATACTCTTATATATGCATTTGATATAATCATGCAAATACAGAATCCAGGATAGGTTTTTGGTGATAAAATTATGCAGGAAATGATACTGTATTCTGAAAACAACAACACTATATCAAAAAATGTACTCCACATTGGAATTTACAGAAAATCATAGGTGTCCAAGAAGGTGATGGCTTAAAACATTTATTGACATTAATGGTATTATTTGAACACTCTTGTACAACCATGTTTTGCTCTTTACAAGCAGTGGTATTTCTTTTCATCCCAACTTTTAGATTATTTTACATAAACACTTGTGTGGTGCAAATAATTAGTCTCATACAGTATAACTGATCATTGTAAAGGACACTATAAAATTGGTTGGCACTGTTGACACTGAACGTAATCTTCCTACACATATATAGCATACCCTCACCATTTTTTAAGTTTATGTATTTCAAAGTCCCCATTTACAATTAAACCATGTTACTTGAAGTTAATGCTTTATTGGAAAAATGGAACAGGTGAACAGGTGGGGTGATGAGAGCCAAGACACATGAAACTTGATACTGATTAAGAAATATTAAAACTATATTTTTGGTGTTTACAGGCTAATCTTAATGTTCCTGACAGAAAGCTGTCAGGGTGATTGAACAGTGCAGAATATATGGCAGGAAGGGTGGTAGAAGACTTACAAGTAGTAAAGAAGGATGAGGTCTTAAATTGCCTTGCCATTCTCTACATATCCTGTATGAAATTATGTGCATTGAAACACAAGGGAAACAGTGTGTTCAAGAAACTTCAAAATGTGCACTTAGAGGACACTCCATTTTGTACGATACCTAGGTAGCTACTGAGACAGGAAGACAGAAGTGGGCTGTGTTTCATTTGTTTACATGCATGTGTAGCAGTGAGACACCTATGCAGTGATGTACAGACCCTGCCCACAGGGTGGTCTGCTGTAACAAGTTATGTCATCATACTCTTCACAGTATATTCATAACATCATAACTTCTCACTGGTCTATCAGATCCTCTCACAGACATCTGCAGTGGCAAATTGTTGGCCATAATGGTGGCACAGCTGAATTAGTCACAGAAACAGACTGTCATATGTGAGGCAGGGTGGGATGGGTGACATGATTTTATTATATTTTCAAATTTTTTTATTTTGGAATATTACTAAAGGTTTTGATAAATTGATAATTAAATAAAAATTGAGATACTAGGATTAAGAAAGTAAAGTAAATTACAGTAACCTAACCTATAAAAATATAACATTATAATGAGTATTTTAGGTCAGCCGTGTCCCTGCTTTCCACATTTGCACAAGGTAGACATTCCAGAGTAGTGTGAATTTGAAACAGTTTATGTGGCTCAGTGTGCAGCCCCTTACCTTACTCTGCGCTTCGCCTGTCCACTTTTTTTAAATTTCAGTTACCTATTATTGTTTCATACCTTCAGTCAGTAACTACACTGACACAGGTGTAAACATCATTTAAGAAGAACCATTCTTATGGGATACATTATTTATTGAATTTATGATATTTGGCTGTTCAGTATATTATTTTTTTGGAACACTGTACTACTTTGCAGTATTAACAGAATTTGACACTCACTTAGTGATCTGAGGGCCACATACATTTGAAGTGACATACACACTTCATCTGCAGAGAAACAGTAAGTACCAAAGTCACTCCAAGCCCTTCATAAACAATGTCCACACTTCATCTTAAGAGTAACAGTAGGTATCAAGGTCAGACAATGCTGTTGATAAACATCAAAACTGCATCTTTAGAGTAACAGTCAATACTAATGTCAGACCTTGCTATTCTTAAAATGAAAGCTATCTTTCCCATGTAAAAGCACAATATCTTGCTTTATTAGCAGACCACAATTAATTTTCCTTCAGAAAATGTTGGCAACATTTAAATGGAGGAACTTAACACCATTAGTGTTTGTGGCATGAACAACTCTTGGAAATTTCTTTTCTGATTTGTTTTATGTAGCCCTGAGGTAGTAGGTATCAAAATATTAATGTGAAATATTACCAGATTAAATTCTAAATATTTTGCTTATCTTGGTAGAAATTTGTGATTGTTTTCAGGCTGTCGTAAATATTTTTTTTAATATCATACATGTATTGTGAATGTGTGAAAAATGATGGGCTAATATCTTCATCATGACAGTCTCAAATCCTATGCTGTGGTTACAGAGGAGAAAAGTGAATGAATTTACTATGCTTCATTTTTTCCTGATGGAAATGATCACTTTATCCTGATTACTTATAAAGTTTAATGTCAGATGTTTGCAACATTTGTTTTGTACATTAAAAACTGGAAAGAAATTATCATTTGTATATTATACTCATCTGATAGCTTTGTGTATGCCATTGCACCTCTTTAGAAGTAATCAGTTTTGGGTCATACCTACATGGACATCTGTATTTCCTGTTTGCCAAAATACTTCAATTATATTATTTATCTGTTCTTCATTATTTTGCTGGAGCATAATATGTATTATTATGGAGTTTGAAATTTTATGTAGCATTTCATATACATGATAGTTACTAAAAACAAATTTATATAAAGAGAAAAGTATTGTGTTGTAAAATACCACATATGTTTATTGTTTTGTATGATGTGCCGACTGTAAAAGGCCTAGAAATAATCATAAGTTATTAACTGCCAAATGTATGGATTTACTTAATTTTAAATTTTGTACCATGTTAATATGTAATACAAGACTTATTTTGAGCTATACGCTGAATGGATAGCTCTAGCAATCGTCTGGCTATTATTTTAAAAACTTTTATAAAACAAATTTGGAATAATATCCACTGTGGTGGATAGGTTGAATTGTCTAAGGTAGTTGGGACCAACAATGACTGAGTAAAACAGGTTGACCATTCATGCTTGTAATTTATTTTAGATTGAAATGATGGAATAGATTTTCAGCCAAATGATTTCTGGGCTGTATAGTATTGTCTTATGTGTTTAAGTGCAGAACATCTACACACATTGATGTTTTATATATAAGCATTAAACAAATCATGATATGCATTTGTAACAGTTTCGTATCTTTTGTTGATGCAACTGCCCACATTCTGTCTGTTATATAGACACAGGTTTCTTAGGTGGAGTAAATAAGAAATAAATGAGATGTCATTCTTTCCAGTAATTAATCATTATTTAACAGTGAATATTGGGTGGAAGTGCTATGGGTCAAGTGAGCATTTCAGGTTTATCTCGTGTATTCAACTTCCACGTGTGTAATAATACTTTCTAAATGTAAGTTGTCCATTGATGAAAACAAAACACCTTGTACTCTTCCTCAGTACAAAGCAACACAAATATCCAGTAACATCATTCATTTATTTATAGTGTATTTGGATGAACGAAGTAAATAATACAGGATTGGTCATGCACATTTATTTATCCCTGTATATAATTCACTTCGTTAGAAGCTCCTGCAGGTGGAGAGAGGTTGAGATAATTGTCTAACTTTTGTTCCACAGACAAGTCAGTGGTTCTGCCATGAATTCTCTAACTGAATTAATTTTTTTCTTTATTGCATGTCCATTACCTTTCTTGGGAACTGTATCAGCTTTCATGGAAAGGGTCAAGTATGTTCTTTTATTTGGTGCTGTAATCTGACTGTTCATCGAGTGGCATGCAAACCCATAGTAAGAAACAGAAAATGCAAATATCTGTGGTCAGTACAGCAGATGTGTGTTTATTATACTTGTGTAGTGCTGCATATAACTTTGCTTGTTCCTTGCTGATAGACTGAACTCTGGAATACAAGAAGCCATAATCCAATATTACTTGTCAATTGAACCCAATCCCGAAAGCCTACAGTTCCTCTAACAACTTATTTGATTAGGATTTTTGTTAATTGTAAGCTTCCATCTTCATTGTGGTCATAGAAGTAGCTGCTTTCCAAGATTTCCTCACAGAACTGTTTCTAGTTTCTTGTGTGTGATATCTCTTTGACTTATACACAGAAATCTCACTTACTTGCATGTAAACTATTCAGCAGTATTGCTAATAGAAGTGGTAAGTTTTTAACATTGTCAGTGATGTCCTAGCATAACACATTATTTTCACACTTTGTGAACAAATGAAGATAAAACATACGGACAGCTTGAATCTTTTGAATAATATCCATGTAATTCATGTAGTGTCTCTTGTTTCTAACATATAGTGCAGCTAGCAGCAACTCAGAATATAGAAATGAATTTTAATTGGTAGATTATTCTTTATTTTTTCATCTACCCTGTACAAAATACACATTGAGTTGAAAGATTTTAAGTTCCTTAACCTGATAGTTGGCAAGTATTATTTAGGTGATGGTCAAATCAGGGATGAGGAAATGGGCAGGGCATGTGGCACATATGGGGAAGAAAAGAAATACATTCGGGGTTTTGGTGGGGAAAGCTAAAGGAAACAGACAGCTTGTAAAACTTAAGACATACATGGAAGGAGATGGCTAAAACTGATCTTAAAAAAAAGCAGTAGCATAGTTTGGTATTGTGTGGACTGGATTCATTTAGCTTAGGACAGGGACACGTGGTGGGCTCTAGTAGTTACTTGAATGGTTTGTAGAATATTAGCTTGCAATGGGTCATGATGTATTATTGCCTATTTCTACCCAGCTGACACACTGCAATTCATTACACCAGCTATATTCAGTGTGTGTCAAAGATGTTGGGTACAAATTTAAAAACAGGAAAATGGTTTATTTTGGTTTTCCATAATTTATGTTCAAATGCTGAGCGTCATTGATATCAAAGAACTTTGATGTAATGAGGAAAATGTTTATAAATATACCAACAATGAAACATTGCTTGGAAATGTACAAGGAAAGTTTGTTTTGTAACATTACATCAATACCAACTGCAGTATGTTATAGAGATGAAATGCCAATAGTGGCAAAAAAATAACAAGTGGCATCTAGTTGGTTTTATTCTTCAGTTATTCTGAGGAAGTGTGCTTTACAAGGGCAGTGTCTGAATACAAACAGCTTGATCATCAATATAATGCAGATAAGGAACTGAAAATGGTTGCTTTTAATGCAAGGTTAAGGGAATGTCAAATAACAAGGTTCCAACATTTCTGAAGAATTTTGCTTATTCCAAGAATATTTTACAGACAGAAATCTGAAGAGAAAATGAGACCTGGTACACCCATAAATAAAATATATCGGTTCTGACACTTTCCAGTTGCAGAGTTCACGAATTTTAAAACAATCTGAATTAAATGCTTCTTATAATTTCATTCTAGCCTTCATGAGATGAATTTAAATGCCAATTGTATCTCTTGATGGCCGAGTTTTTCTGGGCTTAGCATGTATATAAAGTGCTATCAGACACGCAGAGAACGACATACAGACTCGCAAGTTAGTAAGAGTTAAAAATAATGCTGTTATTACAAATTTGCTTGTCTTCTTCAAAATTAAAAATTGAAGGGAACAAATTCTCATGTTTAATGCTTATATATACTGGCTGTCACTGTTCAATGTAGTGCATGAAGAAATACAATCATGTTTTCATTTTACAAGTATGCTGCTATCTTTGAAGCAGTACACGTGAAGTGGATGTGTTAGTGACAACATTATTTATGATGGTATATTTCTGGGCTTGGAAGGATGTACTTATCCATTGTCCAGTGGTAGTAACCTGTATTGTTATAAATTAGTCATTACTGTAAATATAATGTGCAGGTATACTGAAATATGCTACACCATCTGGGATAGTAGTTTTGAGTGGAATTTCTGACATTTATTTTTTTGTACTTGTAATGCAAGAAAACTGTTTAGTGTATATTTCCTATACATTTTTGACTTCATAATTAAGATTACAGAAAGCTTATACAGTATATTATTTCATTTATATCAGGTATATAAAAAGTTATGATCTAATAACATTATAACACAAGACATTGTGATACCATTATCCACTGAGCAGTCTTTGCCTCTGGCACATTTACATATACCTACGTCTTTAGGCTTTTGATATTATACTGTTTTATTTGTTACATTTTTCCATTTTTTGTGGCACTGGCCACAAACTACTAGACTCTGCCAGGTTGGTCCAATTTCAGATGAATTGTGCAACAAATTGAACATAATACTGGCATGAGATTGGAGTAGGCGCAACATAATCATGTCTTAAAGACAACTGTCACAGCTTTTCAGATCTTCAAAACCCATTTTGTTCACAGCATGGACATATGAGATTTATACAAAAATAGTTGTCTTGCATAGTAGCAATTTGTTGTTGTCAACATTTGTGTTTTCCTAGTGATATTGTATTATTTATTTGGACATGAATTTTGTACACTTTTGGATGTGATTTTAATAACCGTACCACCTGAATTGACAGTCTCAGAGAGATTTATAATTATAATATATAGGCCTATGAATGTTACTTTTTTTATCATATTTTTTTAATATTATGTACATTGGTTTTGGAATAGTCATCTTTTCCTTAACCCTAGATTCAAGGCTTTCAGGAGTCAGTTGGGAAAACTTCAAAGGGCAGTGTTTTAATAGTATTATGTCATGTTCATATACTGAAGAGATTTCAGTTACTTCCAGATCCCCAATTTATTTTCTGTAATGTAAAATACTGCACAGTCATGCTAAGACTTTACATTCTGTTACAGTCTTTATCTGTACATTGCATCATACTTTTGTGTGTTATTGCATCAGTAGTCAATTTAAAGCAATGTCTGTATCTAAATCTTCATAATCTACAGTATATTAACTTTAGCACAGGTACAAAGAAATACAGAATGCCAGAAAAAAATGACTGTATCAATTGTTAGGTACATTTCTTTTTGTTGACTAATGCAGTTAGATAAAACGTGTTAAACTGTTTCTGTTGATCAAAACAGAATGGTTACATGGTGACGTTCTCTCATATGCCAAACTTTAACTGGTCAGTTGATGTGAAGGAAGTCTAGAATACACACTTCAACTCAAGGGTATTTTTAAACATAAGTTGTAGCAGAATTAAAATGTGAATCATGACACAGTAATGATGTTCAATCTTGTACCAGAATTTTCATGGCCACTGAAAGTACAGTAACATTACTCTTTTGTTAAAGAATATAGACTCAACTGAACTTTTCCTTACAGCTTGTAACAAAATTACAATAACCTTTGAATAAAGAAAATGTTGCTGTATAAAGAAATGTGGTTGTATGAGGAGACACCACCATGTGAAAAATTCAAGGTACTGTCAAGTTCAATCTTTACGTTTCTGAAACATTATCCCGATTTTACAACTGAATGTGTGTAAATGGAGAGAGTGGAGATTTCACTCATCTAAGAAATTAGCGTGTTCCATTCCCTCAGAAAACACAAGATGGTAATTTACCAATAGATTATGTTGTTACATTTTAATTTTTGGTTTCTTGTGTATGCATATCATTTTATCCTGCTTCTAGGTCATAATTTAAGTAATGTAGTGTCTCTCAGGTGCCAAAAGCAGCAGAATTTGGTAACGTAATAATGGACATAAACTTAATTAAATGTATACAGCTGGAACTCATTTCTTTCATTAGTATACTGAGGTAATCTAAGGAAACCCAGGGTAAAATGTTACATGCAAAGCTGCATGATTTAAGTACTGCACATATCTTAGAAGTCCCTTCAGGGTTGTGGATGGGCGCTGGATGAAGAAACAACGCACCAAACTTTGCGGTAGTTTGAAGTAAATCATTGTAAGTTTATTTTGTTTTTATGTGAGTGGAGAACCTGCTAGTGGCATGGAGCACAGTAATACTTACTCTCTTGCTGTGTTTGTTGTAGCACAGCAGATCAGTGTTTAAAATGTCATTGCAGATGTAAGTCTGTGATATCAGTCACTGCTGTCCTTTACTCCATATCTGTTACATAACCCCAAAGAAGTCAAGTGGATGCTATCCAGTGTGTAGGGCTGTTGAGGGAAGAGTCTGCCCGTTCATACGCATCAAGCAGGAAATTCTTGACTCAGATACTAGAAGCAATCCCAACTGAGGCACTCTTCTTGTTTCAGAGCAATATGCAGGTACAAATATCTGCAGCACTGCATTACATTCAAATGTGTCTGTGCAGTTGTTCATAGAGTTTGGTAGGTACATACCAGTGTGCAGCAATATTCTATGGCTGTCTTCAGGGTATGAGAAAGTATTTACCTGCAAACTACACAGTATCATAACCCAGAAGACCACAGTGTGAATCTTCATGCTGTGAAAACAGCATCCTTTGAGTAAGATATTTAAGTAACTCTGTATAGGGTGATTGTTTTATATGGCCTCAATCACTAGTCGTGATTCTGTTAGGAGGGAGGTCTTGTATAATATTCTTACTGAGTTTGGTATCCCCATGAAAACTAGTAAAGCTAATAAAAATAAGTCTAGTGAAACCTTTAGCTGAGTCCAGGGGGGGCAAACATTTTGACATGTGTCCAATTACAAATGGTTTGGAACAAGGAGGTGCTTGTCAGCACTGCTACTCAACTTTGCTCTATATTACGCCATTAGGTGGGTTCAGGTAAACCAGGAGGGTTTGAAGTTAAATTGTACACATCAGCTTCTAGTTAATGTTGATGATGGTAATATACTGGGTGGAAGCATACATACTATAAAGAAAAACACAAAGGCTTTAGTAGTTTGTTAGTAAGGAGAATGGTCTAGAAGTAAATGCTAAGAAAACAAAGTGCATGATCATGTCTCAACATCAGAATGCAGGGCAAAATACTTTATGCTACAAAAATATTTTAGAAATAAAAATATATCTAAAAAACTAAAATTAAGACTAAAGAACACAATAATAGACACTACTTTAACATATGCATCAGAAACCTGGATACTAACAAAGAGAGATAGAAAACAAACATTTTTTTGAGAGGAAAGTGTATAGAAGAATTTTAGGCCCAGTATATGACAATGAAATAGAAAATTGGAGGATATTAACCAATAAAGTAATTTATGCAATGTTAAAACACCCACTATAACAGAGGCATTAAGGTAAAATAGATTACGTTGGTTTGGGTATGTAGGGAGGATGGAAGAAAACAGAATTCCCAAAAAAGTATTATATATGAATTTGGAAACAATGAGGCTGAGAGGTAGACCAAGAAACAGATGGCAAGATGAAGTGAGGGAGGATAGAAAACTGATTGGTGGAAAAGGATGGAAGGAACGGGTATATGACAGAGAGGAATCAAATAAGTTCCTGAGAACAGCATGCCAAAGGAATGAATGTATGTATATATGTCTAGCCATTTAAGTACACACTCACCTAAGGTGATGTAGGCTGCTGAAAGTACTCTACTCGAATTCGTGGTATACCCCAAATTTGGAACCACCAATTTCCTCCAAAATGTTGGCACCCAGTTACCACAGTACATAATGTTATATAACCAAGAAGACCACAATCCAAATCTACACTGCAGTGAAAACCTCAGATGTACAACTATAATTTGTATTCTTTACAAGATACTGTTAATGTATTCACATAAAGAAGAATTAAATTGACAGGATATGCACCATGCGCTGGTGAGTAAAGAGATGCAAATAAAATTTGAATCATAAAACCTGTAAAAAGAGAATAAGGAAGATTGAATCATGTTTTGGAGAAAAATATAAAACTTAGTTTTGGAAAAATAGGGCACAAACTGGAGTCATCCAATTCAGGACAGGGTCAGGTGACAGGTTCTTGTGAAAAAGGTTTTGAAAGTTGTCCCATGAATTGTGGTATGTTTCTTGACCAGTTGAGCAACCATCAGCTTCTAAAGAAACACACTACTTGAGAGAAATTAGTGACTATGCGTTATTTTCTGCACTAAACAGCATGGGACGTGCTATTCACTGTTGTAATTGATTGTTCATTCTAACTGTAGGCAGCTTTAAACATGGTAACACGTTCCTTGAGTGTTGAACTGAAGGAAGATGGAATACTTGTAACAGCATTACATCCAGACTGGGTTTAGACAGCTATGGGACGTCCAAATGTAGCTATTACTGTGGAAACCAGTGTTACATACATTGTGAAAACTTTATATTCTCTTAGTGAAAAACACAGTGCAGGCTTTGTGCAGTATGATGGCAAAGCTATTCATTGGTAAAAATGGTTTCAAAATAATGTACACAGATTGTTCAGATCATAGTTTTTTGGGTTTTTTAAACTTGGCAGAGTTGCAGGATGACACCATCATTTCAGAGATACCAGCTGCTTCCAATTCCATCGTGAAGGTATTAGGGTTCAAGAAGACACTGAAGATGTCATTCCATTACGCAGGTAGGTTGCAAGGAATGTGGTCTGTCAGAACCATGGGAATAGAAACAGAGGGAGTACAGCATGGGCCAGTGATCCTGTGAAATGTGATTGTCCACCAACACTGCAATCTGAACAATCCCTATCATGAAAGCTGAAGAGGTGCTAGGATGTGAAATCTGCAGTACAGAACAAAGTACTAAAAGTGTTATATTTTGTCACTGGAAGGAGAGCATGAATATGTCCATTTTTAAGTACGCATTATGGTAATTCTCATCTTGGAATAAAGGCTAGGTCATTCTTTACCGGCCACACACTGCACCCCAGATTTTTCAGAAATCACATAATGTAATTCCAGGAGATTTTTGGGCCATATATATCCCCTCTTACAGCAAGGCAATGCATTCAGTTTTGTATTCCTTGCATCAGATAGGTATCAGTACAGTGTACCTTCAGAAAACTGTGAAAAATTGCAATGCCAGACTTCATTAAGTAAGTAGTCTTCTCACTGGGTTTGAGGATAGACCAACAATCCCCGAGACCTCCAGGTTGCAAAAGAACATGTTAATTATGGTGATGAGATGAAAGGACCCTCATACCCATCAAATAGGAGGCTGGGTAAGCCTAAAATCTGGTGTGGACATGTCTGAGAAGAGAATATTTTCTTGCCAATGCCAGGAATAGAACCTTGACTCATCAGTCATCCAGTCCATAGCCCTGTCACTCTACTAAGTTGTACTGGCTTTTGATTTTCCCATGCATATATCATAATGGTCTTTCCAAGTAAAGTTAGAATAAGTTTACAAAATAAGAACAAATTACTGAATAAATAAAATCTTTTTATAACCTGTTTCCTCCTTAATGCCTGTCTAGAAATAAAGAAATTCCTTGTAATTCATGCTTCTTCAGACTTGTAACATTAAAGGTTCCAACAACAATGACTACAAGGTTTGTAGTCTTCTGGGATCTGAAAGAAGGTAACTGACATTGCATAGGAACCTCCTGCTTCTACCATAATGGTATATAAACATAAACATTCACCTACCATTATAATCGAGGCTGCAGGTTCCCGTGAAATGTCAGTATGCCTCACCCAGACTAGATGGTGCCACATGCCAGAAGACAGCCATCTTGTTTCACTGTGCCCACATCTACACTATACAGACAGCAACGCTTGAACAGGTGTACTTCCTTTTGAAAGTTATAAAAGTGGTTATCTTGGTGCATTTTACACACAGCGTGCCCAAGACCTACTAAAAAAATTAGTTAAATAGTTATCGCACATGAAGTAGTAAGCCAGTTCTCTGTTGCATGTATATGTTCTGCTATTACTATCCATATCAAAGTGCCCTACTTACTCAGCTGTTTTAATGTACTATAAACACACTAACTTTAATCAGTGCAATGTGGAACAGAGAATGCCACTTAAATTGCTTAAATTTACTTGAGAAAAGGTTTATTATCATTAAAAAACTTTGAATCTTTAATGCACTTTTAGACACATTCATAAAACTGTGAAAAGTGACCATTAGCTTCATCATGTTCATCTGCATGGAACAACTAAGCTTCCACTGGACGGATTTACAAAAAAATTTGCTATTTTAAGATTTTTTGAAAATCTGTCATGAAAATCCAAGTTTCATTAAAATCTTATATGAATACCAGGTCCTGTACATGAAGATGTATGTACATTTATAATAGTCTATCTCACTGAATTCTTAGAATGAGAAATATTGCAGAATGGAGTTGTACAGAAAATTACAACGTGTATCTTATTTTCATTAGGGTTTTCTGAAAAAATGTGCCATGTATGAGACAGTGTGGAAATATAAGGTAGAGCCCAGCAGGTCACAGATGACAATATACACAGTGAATGCCCTTTGCATGCTGGATAACTGAGGCTAGAGACACACAATCAGAATATGCAATACTTATTTCTTTTCCATGGTAACAGGGGTTACACCAATGCACCTCAATGTTATGTTACATGTACACTGCCTGTCATCTATATAAAATAACATCTTTATGCAAAAATTATACACATTGTGATCAAAAACAGGTATGATATGCAGTTGCACCAGATTTTAGTAATTCAGTGTTAACAATTAATAGATGTAAGTTCATTATCAGTGAGTGATGCACCTTGCAGGGTGAAGAACTGGAGACAAAATCACAGCAGCTTTAGAGAAGTATCAATGAAGAACCACTGACCAGTTATTTTCTGCAAAATAATACTGGATGCATAAGAGTAACATGCTTTTATGTGAATTAAATATCCCCTGCTTTATTAATGTTGTGACATCACAATAAGTGCTTTAGTGTAACATATTAATAACATGTATTTAAAACTATCATCCTTTATTTATGACCTATATGAAAGTCAAAACTAATCTGTGAAGCAGATATTCTTGCAGTTCTCTTGTTTCTACCATCCTTTCCTTAGTATCATTTTAAACTTAAAAATTAGGTACACTTAACTAAAAAAAATACACTGCAACATGGACTCCTATCTAAGTAGGTAAATACAAGTGTAATCTAACTATGTATTTTAACCCTTTAACACTGAACGACTTATAAAAATGTCGCAAACAGCGTGTTGAAGTTTGGAGCAATTTTGTTCACTCCTATTCAATAAACTGCTCTGGCTTGCTAAGCTGCAGGACCTTTTAAGGTCAGAGTTTCTTTATGGAGTCAGAATGTACCCCCTCCACCTCCTAAACCCCCCCATAAACCCTGATTCATAGGTCGACACAAGGTAACTGTGCATTTTGTCCCAGCTAAAATGGTTTAGACACTGATAGCTTTGTTTATAGTTTGCACTGGGGTTCACTGTGGGTTGAAATATCAACACTGGCCTATGAAGCAAACTTTCTTTGTTAACAAGGAGGTTGTCAGTGGCATACTGTACCCACATAATTCAGACAAAACT
>Ga0123353_10007599_pt1 | contig 14686 bp, 14 predicted proteins | sample TergutLab28metaG_3_FD_92763 | JGI IMG/M metagenome (GOLD analysis project Ga0123353, IMG submission 92763) | Labiotermes labralis P3 segment gut microbial communities from Petit-Saut dam, French Guiana - Lab288 P3 | ecosystem: Host-associated > Arthropoda: Insects > Digestive system > Gut ... | reverse complement strand
TTCCAGATGAGTACCTTGCGACATAGTCTTTTTTAAAGCTTTATAAATATCCTTTGGCAGCCTGGCCTGCATTACTATGTCGTTAAATACCATGCTTCCAAATATTTTCTTAATATCTTTCATTTTAAACACCTCATACAATTTAATACAAACAGCCTTACAGCCTGATACGTATTCTTTATTTTAGTTCATTTATCCTTTGACGTAAAATCATCATCATAATAATTCCTGCTACAGCACAACAAGAGGCAATCACAAATGCAGGAAACATGAGATCAATATTATCTCTGGCTATATTTTTATAATAACCGGCAATCTGTGATGAAATTATCGCTGCAGTACTATAGCCCAAGAGCACAAAACCAAAGTTGGCAGCAACATATTTCGTTCCAAAAATGTCAGCGGTTAATGCCGGGAAACCAGTCGCAAATCCCCCATAAAAAAAAGCAATAAAAGCAATCAGAACAAAAATCCAATAACCATTAGCCATATTAACAAGAAGGGAAACAATCACAGTTCCGGAAAGCAAAATGATTATAGTATTTATACGTCCTAATTTATCAGAAATAGTACCCCAAAACAAACGGCCAATAGAATTAAACATCGAAGCTGCTAAAACTCCGATTGTAGCAGTTCTTTCAAGCCCTTTTGCAATTGCAATAGGCTTTGCAAAACCTATCATCATAAGCCAGCACATGCCGGCAAGAGCGAAAGTTATGACTATTAAATAAAACTGCGAAGTTTTAAGCATTTGACGAGGCGAATAGTCCTTGTCTGTTTTTGCCGCAACAATATTTGATTCAGCGTTATGCTCCATATATCCTTCGGGAGGAGTTTTCATAAAAAGGCTCCCAACAGTACACACAACCAGAAAAACTGCGCTTAAAACCATAAAAGTTTTTGATTCTCCAACGCCTGTTCCGCCAAAAGATAAAATCAGGTTCTCTACAATGGGCGCAAAAACAACGCCGCCCAAGCCAAGCGCAGATATAACTACTCCGGTAACAAATCCTTTTTTGTGTGGATACCATTTCTGAGCGCAGGCAATAGTCGTGGAATATGTAAAACCCATACCTACTCCGCCCATGATACCATAAGTTATCCAGAGCATCCATGAAATATTCGCAGTTACAAGGGAAGCAAGAAAAAAGCCTGCGCTTAGAATAATTCCGCCTAAAAACACAACAAGCCGGATAGAATACTTAGCCGCAAGTTTGCCGCCTGCTATACCGCCAATAGACAAGGTTGCAAGCAAAAGAGAAAAAGCAAGTCCTGCCGCAGCGTTATCTCCACCAAAAATAGTGTTAGCAATGCCTGTCTGGAACACGCTCCAAACATACATGACTCCAAGAGTAAGCTGAATTGCAACTGCCGCAATTACGGAAAAAAGTCCCTGCCTTTTATTCATAAATAAATTTCTCTTTTACTCCCCTATTCTTCAAACACAGCCGGCATTTTGCGCTTATGCTCACTCGATTTATGAAATCTTTCAATTATGGTTTTATCATGCTCATTTACTGTTCCTGTAAGCAAAAATCCATCTATACTGCGATATGTAACGCCCATTTCTTTTTCATCTGTCTGACCGTCAAATAGTCCGGCAGAAGGGGCTTTAGTGATTATAAAATCAGGAGCATTAAGAAAATGGAGAAATTCGTAAATTTCTGTAACAGTAAGGTCGGCAATCGGATTAAAATCAAAAGCGCCATCACCCCATTTTGTAAAATAGCCCATATATCTCTCGCTTCGGTTACCGGTTCCAGCCACAAGTCTGTTTTCGCTTGCAGCAACAGTGTATAGTGTGGTCATTCGGAGGCGCGGCGCTATATTTGCAAGAGCAGAATCGCCAAGATGAGTTTCTTTACCAGCGACACGGATAAGTTCATTTTTCATATCCGATAAATCAATAAGCCGTGTAGCTATGTCAAACTGCTGAGCAATGGTTTCTGCATCGGTTTTGTCTATTTCATAATTCCGCCTGGACCCGCACGGCATAATCAAGCCAAGTGTGTTGTCGCACGCCATTTTGCAAAGGATCCCAACAAGAGCACAATCTTTCCCGCCGCTGTTTCCAAAAACAACTCCATCCGCTCCTGAGGATTTTATAATACTCCGGATAAATTCAACTCTTTTTTTTGTTTCAATCCCATAATCTCTCATGACAAATCCTCACACACAGGTATTATGCTTTTTTATTTAACCTTAGCGATTAATTGAATGAGATTGAAATAACTCCCTTTTTCAGCTTCCAGCATCCCTCTGTCTGCTACAGCATAAGGATTTGGACTTGTCAGCCACTCATCCCATGCCTTTTTACAACAAGACATTTCACGGCGATCTATTATTTCAACGCCTTCTGCTCTACTCCACAAGTTTTCCCACCAATCCAGGGTTTGAAATGTTTCAGCATCAGCCTTTGAAAAAAATGGTTTTAATTCCGGAGGAACGCCATTGGTAAGTTCTTTTTGCCAGCCAGGAACCGCTACTGCTATATAACCGCCCCTCTTAACAAAAGGAATTAGCGAGGGCAGCATTACAGGAGTTCTGCCAAAATAATGATAAGCGCCTACACTGAAAATTATATCAAAATAATTATTTGCAAACGGCAAACCTTTGTTAGCATCTGCGGCAATAGGAATAGTATTATTATCAATACCAATAGCTTTAAAACGCTCGAAATTTTCAGTTGGAGAAATCCATAAATCAGTTGCAAAAACCATTGCGCTATATTTTTTTACCAGCAATAGTGTTGAAAGCCCGCATCCGCAACCAAGGTCAAGCACACGCATATTTTTTTGAATATCCAAATATGATGCCATTTCTTCAGTAATTCGCATGGCATTAGGCCCCATCATGTTAGCCATCAAAAAATCCATATTTTTCTGATTAGAGATGAATTCATCTGTAAATGCGAACATAGTAATCCGCCTCCTGTTTATTCCTGACGAATACCCCAAGTTTCATAGCTCAAGATACATATCCATGAACTAAATTTTAGCATATCATATTTTTGCCATATTAACCATTGCTTTTTGAGTGTAGTTACAAAATTTATTCTTAAAATCCCCATTTTTACCACACGTTTCTAACCCTTTGTGATACTACCACACCAATGGTTCAATATGAATAGTCGCTATCATATCAAACTTTTCCTTAATCATTTTTTCAATAACAGTTGCTATTTTATGGCCATTTTCAATTGACATATTTTTATCAAGTCTTATGTGCAACGTCAATTCTTTTTGTGAAACATAATTATGTAAATGAAAATGGTGAATTTGCAGATCGTCTTTATAGATTTTTTTTACTTCGCTGGTTATCTTGTTAACTAAATCCTTTGGGGGCTCTTCGCCTAATAATTTTGTTATTGACTCTTTCATGATTTCAATACCTGCATAAAGTATTGCCAATGCGCAAAATATTCCTAAAACACTATCCATCCACCAAAAATTATTTGAAAATTTCGAAACTAATATACCAATTAAAACAACCAATGATGACAACGCGTCTGATCTGTGATGCCAGCCATCTGCCTTTACAACTGCATTATCTGTTTTTCGCGCAAGATAAAACGCATATTGCGCCAATAATTCTTTTATAACTATAGATACTATGGTTACTACGATTGCAAGTGTTCCAAATACAACACTTTCCCTATTGTTAAATTTTGTTATGGAATTTTTTAAAAAATCATAGGCAATAATTGCTAAAACAAAAGCAACAAAAATCGGAGAAATATGTTCCCATCGCCCATGTCCAAATGGGTGTTCTTTATCTGCTTTTTTTGACGACAGTTTTACAGCAAATACAACAAATATTGAAGTTATGGAGTCAGAGAGGGTATGCCACGCATCTGCCACTATTGCAATTGATCCGGTTATTATCCCTACCCAAAATTTTACGCCAAATAAAATAGCATTAATAACAACCGATAAAATTCCTTCTGTAACTTGTGCTTTTACTTTATCCATAATGAGAATCCTTTTACCAATTATATCATATATACACAAAAATTGTTAATAAAATGGTATATTATCAAGATTTAATTCCCCTTGTAGCTGGTTAGTTATAACTAACTCATTGGTTAGCCACGACTAACTCAATCCCTGGCTGGGTCTTTCAAATATTGTTTTTAATTATTTTTTGATTTATGATGTGCTTACTTTATTTTAGTTAACTATAACTCTCTTCCGGGAGATGAGGTTGAAAACAGACGAATCAATTGAAAATTATTTGGAAACAATTTTAGTATTAAGCCACAATGAGAAACAAGTCCGTTCTATTGATATTGCAAATGAGCTTGACTATAGCAAACCAAGTGTAAGCATTGCCATGAAAAATCTGCTCACTAAAGGGTATATAAAAATAGATGATGCAGGTTATATAACACTAACAGAAAGCGGGCAAAAAATAGCAGAGTCAATATATGAAAGGCATATACTAATTTCCGACTGGCTTATTTTTTTAGGCGTGGACAAAAAAACCGCAGTAAGTGATGCATGCAAAATTGAACATTGTATGAGCGAAAAAAGTTTTTTAGCAATAAAAAAACATATAAAAAACTGGAAACATGATATTTACAGAAAATAATTTCAGCCACAAACCACAAGATTATCCTATATTTTGGGACAAAAAAATCCAGGTATAAATACACAATAACTTGACCTCGTCCCTTTTATATGATAAAATATATTTAGAATTGTATATCAGAAGATATTCAGAGCAATGCTTACTTTCCTAAATAATAATGCCATGAAGGCGTTGGCGCAGCAGTAGCCTGTGCATAGCTTTTATGGCATTTTATTTTCAGGAGGGATTTGATGCACATGGCTGATGCTCTTTTGTCAGCAGCAGTGAGCAGTACAATGTGCGCAGTAAGCGCAGCTGCAATCGGTTACTCTATAACAAAAATCAATAATAACGAACTTTCCGAAAAAAAAATCCCTTTAATGGCAGTAGCCGGCGCATTTATTTTCGCAGCCCAAATGATTAACTTTACTATCCCCGGTACCGGCTCCAGCGGCCATATAGGGGGCGGCATTCTCCTTGCAGCGCTTCTTGGCAGTTACCCGGCATTGCTTACTATTTCCGCAGTGTTAATAATCCAATGTCTCTTTTTTGCAGACGGAGGATTGCTGGCGCTGGGATGCAATATATTTAATCTGGGTGTAATTCCCTGTTTGCTTGTCTATCCGCTTTTATTTAAGCCTATATTAAAAAAGAAATTCAGCACGAGCGCTATTGGTATAGCATCTATAGTTGCCGCAATAATAAGCCTGCAGCTTGGCGCTTTTGGCGTGGTTCTGCAAACGCAGGCTTCGGGCATTACAGAATTGCCTTTTAAAACTTTCGCGCTTCTTATGCAGTCAATCCACTTGGCTATAGGGGTTGTTGAAGGGATAATTACAGCAGGGGTGCTGCGCTTTGTTTACAAAATGGAGCCGCAGATTCTGGAAAATGCAAACCAGAAAATAGTGATCGGGAAAGTGGTTCCATTTCGAAACAAGATGATTGTTATGGTTGCCATTACTATTGCAGTCGGAGGGTTGTTTTCAATTTTCGCCTCAACCTATCCAGATGGACTTGAGTGGGCAATAAAGAAAACAGCCAAAACTTCTCTCCATGCAGTAAATGACCACGGACGCAAAAAACCACTGCTGGAAACCACAGCCAGGATTCAGAATATAACAGCCTTTATGCCTGACTATGATTACAAGCTAAACAGCAAACGACCTTCATCTGAGGGAACATCTGTTGCCGGAATAATCGGCAGCGGTCTGACTTTTCTTCTTGCAGGCGGAACAGCTTTTATTATTTCAACTGCAAAAAAAAGAAGAAAAAGAACAACTTCTGTGTCTGCAAACAAAATATAAATTAGAGCTAAAAAGGGAAAATAACTTGGATATAAGAAATAAAATCAGCGCTATTTACTCGCTCGAACAACTTTCAATTGGGAATACAATTATTCACTCTCTCCATCCACTGGTTAAACTAATAACAACTTTTGTTTTTATAATAACTGTTATCTCTTTTGACCGCCATGATTTTGTAAGACTTGTTCCATTTATCTTTTACCCAACGATCCTCATCTCTCTGTCGGAAATTCCTTATTCCATGCTTCTGAAACGGGTGTTGATAGCGCTCCCTTTTTGCCTCTTCATAGGAATTTCAAATTTAGTATTTGAACAGGAGAGCGCCTTTAAGATCGGAAATATAACTGTTAGTTTTGGTGTTTTATCTTTTGTAGTTATACTATATCGCGCCTACCTTTGCGTTATGGCTCTCTTGTTGCTGGCAGGAGTTACACGATTCACTGAACTGACAGCGCAACTGCAAAGAGTTAAAATACCCCATATTTTTATTATCATGTTTGAAATGACTTACAGATATATTGCTGTTTTATTTTCAGAAGCTGCTTCCATGCGCATGGCCTATGTTTTGCGCTCACCAGGGGCAAGAGGTGTGGAGATACGTCACGCAGGAACTTTTATTGGCAATCTGTTGCTTAGAAGCTTTGACCGCGCTGAACGGATTCATTCTGCCATGAAGTGCCGTGGTTATATGATAAAAAAAATAACCCTGAATAATAAAAAACTTCGCATGACAGACACTATATATTGCGCTTTAATTTGCTCTTTCTGTTTGTTATTCAGATTTGTTGATGTTGCCAATTGGATTACCTCCCTTGTGGAAAGGGTACTGTGATGCTGGATATTTCAAAACTCGTGATAATCTACCCGGACAAAACAAAGGGTGTGGATAAATTCAGTTTGCACATAAAAAGAGGAGAAAGTATTGCGCTTGTTGGGCCAAATGGAGCCGGGAAGACAACTCTCATGCTCGCGATAATGGGTGTACTACCCATAACCGAAGGGTACATTGAAGTGGATAACATAAGAGTTACAGATAAAACAATAAACGATATTCGTTCCCGCGTGGGTTTGATTTTTCAAAATCCTGATGATCAACTATTCATGGCAACTATTTATGATGATATTGCTTTTGGTCCGCGCAATTATGGCTTGTTGGAAGAGGATGTAAAAAAACAGGTAGAGCAGGCGCTTTCGGAACTTGGTATTATTCATCTGGCTGAACGCTCCGGCCTCAAGCTATCTGAAGGGGAAAAACGGCTTGCAGCTATTGCAACAGTACTTTCTATGCAGCCTTCTCTGCTTCTTTTTGATGAACCAACAGCATTCCTTGATTTAAAAGCGCGAAGAAACCTTATTCATCTGTTAAATAATATGCCATATACAAAACTAATTACCAGCCACGACCTTACATTCCTTAAGGAGGTATGTACTCAAGCTGTATTGATGAAAGAGGGAACTGTTTTTTCCCAGGGTTTGGCAGAGGATTTATTCCATAACAAAAAGCTTATGGAAGATTGTGGCTTGGAAGCAATATGAAAATCTGCTATAAAATATACAACACTAATTCAGGAGTTTATTTCTTATGAAAATTTTAGTTATAGATGGTATGGGCGGCGGTATTGGAAAATCGGTTATAGAACGGTTGCGCAAGGAAACAGATGAGTACTCTATTTTAGCAATAGGGACTAATGCAATAGCAACATCAGTAATGCTCAAAGCAGGAGCAGATCTCTCTGCTACCGGTGAAAACGCAATTATATATAATTGCAGCAGGGTTGATGTTATTATTGGCACCATAGGGATTGTGTTAGCGAACTCAATGCTTGGAGAAATAAGCCCGGCTATTGCAGAAGCAGTATCCGGCAGCGAGACAATGAAAATTCTTATCCCTACATCAAAATGCAATTCTTTTATCGCAGGGATAAAAGATCAGCCAACAGCTAAATACATCGATGATATACCCCGTATTTTAAGTAGTCATATTGATGAAGCAACTCGTATTTATAACAAACGCAGGGACCCTGGATGAGTAACATTACAGCAAAGGATGATATACTCAAGCTGCTGTATAGGATAAAAACAGGTGAACTCACACCGGAACAGGCATTGGGACAACTTCGTACAGAGCCTTTCTCTGATTTGGGCTATGCTAAAGTAGACCATCACCGCTCATTGCGCCAGGGCGTAGGCGAAGTTATTTATGGCCGCGGTAAAACTCCGGAGCAAGTTACTGGTATTCTTTCTGATATGAACAAAAATAACGCGCGTAATATATTGGTTACCCGCATCTCCCAGGAGACAGCAGATTTTATAACCAGCAAAAATATCCCCCTTATTTATCACCCTATCCCGCAACTGGGTATAGCGCTCCCCTGCCAGGAACAACAACGAGTAGGCAACATAGTAATTGCCAGCGGCGGAACCAGTGACATGGCAGTGTGTGAGGAAGCTGCATTGACAGCAGAGACACTCGGGAATCAGGTAACACGGTTGTATGATGTTGGTGTTGCAGGGCTTCACAGGCTGCTTTCGAAGCTGGAGATTCTTACAGAAGCAAGGGTTATTGTTGCAATAGCAGGAATGGAGGGGGCGCTGCCAAGTGTTATAGGCGGGCTTGTAAGCTGTCCTGTAATCGCTGTACCAACCAGTGTTGGCTATGGAGCGAATTTTGGGGGCTTGTCAGCGCTGCTTTGTATGTTAAATTCCTGCGCTGCCGGACTCTCTGTAGTGAATATAGATAATGGATTTGGGGCAGGCTTTCTTGCCAGCCGTATCAACCAGATGAAAGGACTATAGATTGAAAACTCTTTTTATCGAATGCAATATGGGGGCCAGCGGGGATATGCTTGCAGCAGCGCTGTTGGAACTTCTCCCTGACCAGCTTGCCAGAGATAATTTTTTAAAAAAAATAAATAATCTTGGACTAAAAGGGGTATGCATTAGCGCAGAGCCTTCGGTAAAATGCGGGATCAAGGGTACACATGTATCTGTTACCATAGATGGCAAAGAGGAAATGAGTGTCGATACCGATATAATGGGTCATCATCACGACCATGCCCATCATCATGACCATGACGCAACTGGCGATCATCACCATAGCAACAAAGAAACTCATCCCCATCTTCATACAGGACTAAAAGAGATAGAAGCAATATTATCAGGGGTTCCTGTTTCAGATAATGTTAAAAAACATGCTCTGGCAGTTTATAACTTGCTTGCCGAGGCAGAGTCCCTTGTTCATGGACTCCCTGTATCTGAAGTACATTTTCACGAAGTGGGAAATTTGGATGCAGTCACAGACATAATTGCAGTTTGCCTGCTTATGGAAAAACTATCTCCAAAAAGGGTTTTTGTCTCGCCGATTCACGTAGGGAACGGTTTTGTGCGCTGTAGCCATGGTATTTTACCTGTCCCAGCGCCTGCTACTGCGCATATTTTAAAAGATATTCCTGCTTTTGGTGGAAACATACGGGGAGAGCTTTGCACGCCCACAGGAGCTGCCTTGCTTAAATATTTTGCAGATGATTTTATCCCAATGCCGCAGATGCGTGTACAGCAAACAGGATATGGTATGGGCAAAAAAGATTTTGAGGCTGCAAATTGTGTTCGTGTTTTTCTGGGTGAAAGTTTTATGAGTGAAAGTTCTCAAAGTGAAAATTCTCAAGGTGAAAGCAGTAAACATGAAGGGGGACCAAACAACAAGGTTGTTGAATTATGCTGCAACCTGGACGACATGACTGCCGAGTCAGTTGGTTTTGCCTGCCAAACATTGATGGATGCCGGGGCATTGGATGTTTTCACCACTGCAGTTGGAATGAAGAAAGAGCGTCCCGGGATACTCTTTACCTGCATCTGTGATGCAGAAAAAGCAGATATTTTTGCAGCGTTAATGCTTAAACACACTACAACTTTTGGTGTAAGAAAATCTATTCTCAGCCGTTATATTTTGGAAAGAGAAACAAAAACAACAGAAACGCCATTCGGCAAAGTAAGGATAAAAACAGGCAAAGGCTTTGGGATTATAAAATCCAAGCTGGAATATGATGATGTCGCAGCGCTGGCAAAAGAACATAAGCTTTCTATAAACGAAATGGAACGAAAAATTTGGGGATATTTATGCAATCAGTAGAAATAAAAAAAGATCACAAAATGCAAAAGCTTGAGAAATTAAAAAAGCACCTGCGCGATTTAGAAAGCGTGGCAGTAGCTTTTTCAAGCGGAGTAGATTCTACATTTCTTTTAAAAATTGCCCATGATGTCCTGGGAGATAAAGCTATAGCAGTTACTGCGCGCTCCCCTTCTTTCCCAAAGCGGGAATTGGAAGAGGCATCGGCCTTTTGCAAAAAACACAGGATCACACATGTTATATGCGATACAAATGAATTTTCAATTGATGGTTTTTCAAAAAATCCTGTAAACCGTTGCTATATCTGCAAGAAAGAAATTTTCTCTAAAATTATCAACATAGCAAAAGAGCGAAGGATTTCCCATATCATTGAAGGCTCCAACATTGACGACAGCACAGACTATCGTCCGGGAATGATTGCTATTGAAGAACTGGGTATTAAAAAGCCTTTATGTTATGCAAAACTTAGCAAGCAGGAAATACGCGATCTTTCAAAAGAAATGGGATTACCCACATGGAATAAGCAATCTTTTGCATGCCTTTCAACTCGCTTTCCATACGGAGAGGAAATTACCCCTTCCCGTTTAAGTATGCTGGACAAAGCAGAACAGTTTCTTCTTGATATGGGCTTTTGCCAGGTGCGGGTCCGGTATCATGGCAATCTTGCCCGCATAGAAACAGATGCTGCTGGTTTTGCTATTATGGACTCCCCTTCCAATCGTAAAAAAATATATGCAGCATTTAAAGAAATTGGTTTCACTTATGTTGCGCTTGATTTATTGGGCTATCGTACAGGAAGCATGAACGAAACACTAAAAATGAAATCTTCAAAAATAAATTGATACTGCTTTCAATAAAATAAAAGATTGACAACAGCTTATTATGTTTGTAATCTAATATTTAGCAGTTATATTTGCTTTTGAATATATAAAAATTAAATCTTGCATCAAATGGGTAATCATGTGTATTGAAAAAGGGAATTTGTAATGAAAAAAATGCACATTACACTTTTTGGATTGGTTTTAGCTACTCTAATAGTCTCATTGACAGGATGTTATGGTGATAAAAAGACCAGCTCTATATCAAAGAAAAAACAAAAGTATGTTATAGGATTTAGTCAAATTGGTACGGAATCAGAGTGGCGTATTGGAAATTCATACGAAATGCAGGAAGCCTATGATAAACACCCCCGCTTTACCCTGCTCTATTCCAATGCAGAGCAAAGGAGGGAGAACCAGATTACTGCTATGCGTAATTTCATCAACCAGAAAGTTGATGCAATTATTTTTGTACCCATTGTGGCAACAGGCTGGGATGCAATCCTTACAGAAGCAAATAACGCAGGAATTCCGGTAATTATTATTAATCGCGCAGCAAGGATGATTTCCGGAAATATAGAGGACTATACTGTTTGTCTCGTAGCTCCGGATAATGTTCATGCCGGCGAATTGCTTGCCAAAACCTTTGCAGATGCTTTTGGAAATGAACCAGGTCCAATATACGTTGTAGAAATGACAGGCACTGTGGGAGCTTCCTCCTCCATAGACAGGGGCAAGGGAATTCATAATATTCTTAATAATCATGACCGCATAGTTATAAGGTATTCCCAGACCGGCGACTACACCCGGTCTAGCGCAAAGCAAGTTATGGAGTCAATTATAAAAACTGCACGCGCTGAAGGGATAAAACTGCGAGGCATTATTTCACACAGCGATGATATGGCTATCGGCGATTCTTTTGCCATAGAGGAAGCAGGTATGAAGCCGGGCAAGGATATTGTAATTGTGGGCATTGACGGTATACGCGATGCATTCCAGGCCATTACCGATGGACGTTATACAGCCACTGTAGAAAACCCGATTGAGTATGGAGAAAAAACCATCAAGATTCTTATTGATCTGTTGGATAACGGAAAAAAACCTGATAACTATTGGGTTGTTTTGAAAAACGATGTTTATACAGAGAAGGAAGCTATAGCTGCCCTTCCAGACAGAAAATACTAAAATCAATCCGATGATTTAAGCCAGTTTTTTATATCTTCTACCAGAATTTCAGCGCATTCAAGAAACTCATCATTTTTTGCAAAAACACCGGACAAATCGCCTGCTTTTGCCATAAATTCAAGCTCTTTGGCTTTTTGGCTCATCTCATCCGCAGCAATGGCAGCGCTTATGCTTTTTAATCCATGCACATTTACAGCATAATCCTTTAAACTCTCTTCTGTAACATTTCGCATATTGTCTATAGTATCCGGAGTATTTACAGCAAAGGATTTAAGTATAGCCTTATAGCTATTCATATCACCACCGTAAAACTCAAGCCCTGCGTTTATGTTTACTCCGGGAATTTCAGATTCTTCATGTTTCTCTGTACCAAGTTCTTCTTCATCATGAGTTTTTTCGCAGACCCATTTTTTTACTATTCCATCCAGCTTTAACATATTGATGGGTTTGGATAAAAACGCGCTAAACCCTTTTTCCAAAAACATTTTCTCGTTTCCTACAAGAGCATTGGCTGTTAGTGATATAATGGGGATATTCCTGGCATATTCGGAATCCAGACTGCGAATTATCTGCGTTGCTTCTATTCCATCCATTTCAGGCATCATGTGATCCATAAAAACAGCATTATAAACCGGCTTCCCCTTCTTTATAAGGTCAATAGCTTTCTGACCAGAAGTTACACAATCTACCTGCATTTTGTACTTCCTAAGCATACCTGCAGCTACATCCAAATTAGTTATAAAGTCATCCACTACCAACACACTTGCATAACTCAAATCTACCCGTGTAATTCCGGCAGATGCATGCTGCTTCTTATCTATATAGCGGAAATCGCGCAGCCTTTCCACTACATCGCTGCCAAGTGTTTTATTATCAATAGAGCCTTGCCTTATGTTTACATAAAATGAAGAACCTTTGCCATATTCGCTTTCAACTATAATTTCCCCATCCATCATCTCTACAAGTCTTTTGGCTATAGGCAGACCCAATCCGGTCCCTTCGATTTTACGATTTGCTTTTGTATCTACCTGATTATAATTTGAGAATATTTTTTTAAGATCTTCCGGTCGAATACCTGTACCGGTGTCGCTTATCTTGATAGACAACCATGTATCTTTTTCATCCTTGCGCGTACACACTATCCGAAGAGTAACGCTCCCCTCTTTCGTATATTTGAAAGCATTACTCAGGAGATTGTTAAATATTTGCTTTAAGCGTAGTTCATCTCCATAAAGATTGTTTGGCAAATCTTCGCTTATATCGAGTATGAAAGTGATTGGCCTGCTTTGAATACGGATCATATTTAGCGCAATAACATCATTCAACAAACTTGCCGTATTATAATCCACCAGTATCAATTCAAGTTTGCCTGCTTCTATCTTTGATATATCAAGCAGATCATTCACAAGACCAAGCAGGATCTCGCCTGCGCTATTAATCTTTTGAAGGTCTTCATTTATATTGGCAGGCAGATCCTTTTCTTCCAGCCGCAGATCAGTAAGGCCTACAATAACATTCAATGGGGTGCGCATCTCATGGCTCATGTTTGCAAGAAAAGCAGACTTGGCATTAGTGACTCTATTCAAAGAATCAACCATATCTCCTATGTGGTTTGAGAGGATTCCCAACTCATCTTTTCTATTGAATCGAATAGGATAGTTCAAATTTCCGTTTGCAATTTCGGTCGCAGCGCTCTTTAATCTGGAAATTGGCATCTCAATTTTACTTGACATAAACAAAGATATAAGAATTGAAAACAATATGATAGTAAAAGCTACCAGAAATTGCGTGTATACTATTTTCTCCGAATAAGCTGTTAACCTTCCAGTCTCTCTTTTAATATTATCAATAACCATTTCACGGAGATCGTTTAACAATGTGGTAAGATCTGTTCCTGCGTTATATTCCTCAAACAGCCCTTCGCTTATTTTTTCATTGTTCAATTCAAGTATGCCGTCCCGAATTTTATAATAACAGGGTTTAAAATTTTCTATAAACAAGTTTTCAATTTCGTTTATATATCCCATTCGGTACAGCATCATTCCGGAGGTTATACTGTTATCGTTTTTCAAGTGTATACGATAATCATCCAAATTTTTTAAAAAAGTATCGCATAGTTGCTCATAGTCCAGACGGCGCAAATATAAAAGCGATTGTGAAATTTGATTATCATTTACCGGATACGCAGTGGAAAGATTGTTTAGCCGAAGCATGGCCAGAACCCCAAGCGCATCGGCTAAATCAGTCTGCTGCATTGAGGTAGACCCTGTCAAACTACGGTACTCCCCGCCTATATTAATAAGATGTACCGCAGAATATATAGTAAGAATAATCATGAAGAATATGAGTATGCCAAACGACAAGAGAAGTTTTTTTCGTATTTTTAAATCATTAAACCAATTCACTACAAATTATTCTCTTTATTCTCCGTAGACATCAGTTTGGAAATTAATTCATTGTCATCATTCTCTATAGCCCGGACAATGTCTGCAGACATGGCTGCCAGGAAATTAATGTCGTACCTAAGTTTGTCTGTCAAAGAAAGCATTTGCTCATAATCTGTTTTAACAGTGGAGCTATTTTCCTTCAGATTTCCAAGCGCAGCGGTAATCCCGGCGCTTTTCGCTGATAATCCGCCCAAGGTATCAATAAGGCCTGTCATTGTATTGGCAAAGCCGTTGATC
>Ga0123353_10007598_pt1 | contig 14686 bp, 6 predicted proteins | sample TergutLab28metaG_3_FD_92763 | JGI IMG/M metagenome (GOLD analysis project Ga0123353, IMG submission 92763) | Labiotermes labralis P3 segment gut microbial communities from Petit-Saut dam, French Guiana - Lab288 P3 | ecosystem: Host-associated > Arthropoda: Insects > Digestive system > Gut ... | reverse complement strand
TATAGATGTGATGATACCAGAGGCTGTGTAATGCAATTTTGACCTCCTGATGATGAGCACATGTGCTCGAAACATATAGAGGCATGAAATAAACTTATTGTAAAAGAAAAATTTTATGCATCAAGTTGGTTAATTACTGAGATAAATAACACGAATGATTTTTAAACATTGTCAAAATACATTTCATCGGCTGAATTTTTACAACTTGCCATTCTTCTGAAATGAAAATATACATCACATTATTGTTCACAGGTTGAAAGGTGATCCCGATATGGTTTTATATATCGGGCTGGCTTAGTTACGTGTCGAAGAATGCAGTAATTTAACATATGAAAAAAGCATTTAGTTCGCTCGTCTTAAATTATACTGGATGCACGAGGAATACATGGAAAATATTTGATCAAATATGAGATCAATCTTACTTCATTCCAGTTGCATATAAATATACTAAAATCTTGAAAATAGTTGAGGTACGTCTTCGCAAGTGTAAACCAAATATTACTCTATTCGGTGTATATCGCGACAGGTTGAATCTATGCGAAGAGCTTGTGTGTGCCTATAGTATTATAATAAGTGTAAGACCATTTCTTAGTCCAGCCCCATTACAATAAGATATCCTGGATGAATTGAAACTATATCCGACAAATTATAGCAAATATATAAAAATTTGTATTACATTTCAATCAAATATGTTTCTGTCATCTACCATTTAGTAAATTAATGTCATACTTTTCTGACAGTTTCAGTAAAATTCTATATGTTTGTATTCATTAATACGCTCATCCAGCTCCCAAGAGTAATTTCCGAAACATGTAGGTCTGCTGGATTTGAATGAGTATTTTCCTAAATATGCACAAATAGATTTGTATTAAAATGGGAGAATATATATATATATATCTTTGACATTACTCCACTCATTTACTTTACTTTGTTTTTGATGCATGAAAACAAATATTTTAACAAATGGAAAAACAAATCCTGTCCCACTCCTTTACATTATAATGTCCTGAACGTATGTAAAGTAGGTGGGAGATCCTTTCGTAGGTTTGAAATTTATTTGATTTTTACAAACACAGATGTGCAAATGTTAAACCTAATCAACAGAAGCGAGAAACACTGCTCAAAACGAGTGCTCAAGCAGAAATATTTATAAATTCTATCCGAAAGACGGCCGGCCGCTTCTAATCTTGACTTGGACGAAGCTGTACTGACAGATTTTTGTGGGTTTTCTCCGTCGCTTCAGGCAGATGGTAGAAGGTTATCTTAATCCCAGTCTAGTTTAGCTTATCTGAAATTAGGCTGCGGCCACTTCCATTTCAGTTCCTTGTCCACTATCGTCCAACATTTCCACTTTGCAGTGTTTCCTCATAACCTTGTTAAATCAGCTCTAAAGCTTAGTGTGCTGAAGAGACTCGTACACTAACACAGGGTTTTTATCAATAGTAAATTTTTGTAGCGAAATATTTCTGGATTTACATTCTAGAACTACCTGAAACATTGGCATAGACTCTTCTTTTCTAGCCTTTCGAGGCGTATATCGAAGTTATAATATTAAAAAGACTGTGACCGCCTCTTTGCGGATCTTCACTCGCTGACTATAAACGTGATCACCTTCGGATTTAATTTGACGACGGAGACCCATGGAGCTAAAAGCAGCATCTGAATCGCATATAAACTTATCGGCAAGAATCAGGCAAATTTGGATCTTAACTATATCTGCACATATAATTTCAATCATGTACGAGGTCTGTATGCGATGGGAGGATAATATTAAGACAGATCATAAAATGTAGGATATGAGGGTGACAAATGGTTTCGTCTGTTTAGGACACGAACGTACTGTGCGCTGTCTTGTAAAGGGTAATATACTTGCGAGACCTATCAACGTCTGTGAATTTCTCGACTAGATGAGATGCATTTAGCATATTAAGAATAACTGCGCACCATAAAGTTAACTAGCATTTGCTGTTTGTTGAAAACATCTGATGAAGTCATACGGACCGAAACGACTGGAATGGGTTTCATTAACTATCGTTTGTGTAAACCGCTCATGTAGGAGTCCGTCGAAATAAGTCTATGTTACTTTGGCTGGTTTTGATTATACACTTATGGGAAAATGCTTCAGCGTGTTCATTCACTTCAAGCCCTGAATAACACGTAAAGCTGTGACCGTGTTTTACCGAAAGCGGCAGCATCGCGGCGCTCGATAGTGATCTCGGTCTGCCTGCGGAGGGGAAGCTGGTGGAGTCCGGGAGTACCGTGCCGTATCTGTCGCAAGGTATCGGTCTCAGCATCTGGTGTTCGTTTAACGTGCCAACGGATCACATGAAGCAGGAAACAAGCTCAGTGCAAGAACGTGTGTATGTGCCTGCAGTAAGCAGTATTACCATTTATGTCCTTGCTGATAATCGATTTTAACCTACGATATCCGCGATTTCTTCAGTGTTTCTGCTTTCAGGAATGTGATTTCCATCCGTTCCCAAAAGCTCTTTCATTCCCTGTCTACTTTTCTTTCATTTTACCTTCAAAAGCACGATGTTTGCCATACGTGCCATCTTTTGTACCCTACAAGAATTCTAAATCTTGCTAAGAGAGTGCATTAATGTGTTTCGTAAAATTTTGACAGCCAGTATAAATTGTTTTTCTACACATCTTGAAGTGACTGATCTTCCTGTTTGAACCGATTCTGTTCTCTGTACAATAGTGTTTTAAATCAATTTTAGGTTTTATCGGACTAAGAAGAAGGGTTTAATTATTTTCGTACTCTTTCATTGCGAAATGTAGCCCGTTTTCTCAGTCTCTTCGATACTTATGCTATAGGTTAGACGACCGGGGAATCGGAGATCGATTCCCGGTGGAGGTGGAGATATTTCTCCTCTCCACATTGTTCAGAGAGACACTGACACCCACACACCTTACACTCTCAAGGGCTCTGGAAGCGTCATTCTTGGGTAATGTCAAAGTGCAACTTAACCACACATCCTTGTAGGGCCGAAGTTTGAAAAGACTACAGCAATACACTCCCACTCGTCTGTAAGTCATTTCCAGCGCGGTGTTTAATCAGTAAAACACGTTGCCCGTTTGTTTACTTGTAGCCATGCAACTGTGTACATTGTTTCATTTTGCGTGAGAAATTCCTCTGTACACACTGTATTGTATTCAGGGTACTTGGCCTTATCCCACTACCGAAGGAATCTCCTCTATCTCTCCTTCTATTAGGGATAATGTATCTATATATCATTAAAACGCATGCAAGTTACATGTAAATGATACGCACCATCTTTGCTACTACCACGCCCTAAAAGAATTATTTACAGTTTTCATTTTGACATTGCCTATCGTCTGAAATCATAGTTAACAGCAACTTTAAAGTTTAGGCCTATATAAAGCGAACGGAAATGTGGGCCTAAAGATTTATGACCGTATTTGGCAGACGCATTATAGTTTATTTAATGGCGCTGTTACACATGCACCACTGCATAACAGATCGACCTAGAGTGGGTAAGGATTTGAAGGAAGGTGGTTCTCATCTGTTTAAACGTAGGTCTTGCTATTCCGAAATTTTCCTGAGGTGAATATTTAGAACTACGAATATCTTTGTGAAAATAGGTGGCAGATTTGAACCATGAAATATAAGAATATTGCTGGATCGTTGCCACGTAAAATTTCTGTGCTTATGCTAGTCTCTCTGTCGTCTAACTTCACAATGATAACAGTTTCTCTAGAACTTTAACAAATACAGATCATAACTTTATATTTACTGTCTCTTCAATTGTTTTTCGTATTTATTTCCCTTCCTTTCACTTTCTTGCTTTGCGTTTCTGTCATTACTTTTTCATTTCGCTTTTACCACATGTCATCCCTTAGGCTATTCGCTTTAAAATGTCCATGGCAAATTATGTTTCATTGTTTTACTTGAAGAGATTGTCAGTTTATAAGTTATGTAATGTCAATATTATTTGAAATAAATACAGTTATAGGCAGTTGGTGGGATGTCAAAGGCTGGGGAAAACCGAAGTGGGGAAGAAACGTATATCCCAATGCCACTGGACTACCACGAATTCCACATGGACTGCCGCACGATTAAACTCGGGCTTCCACGGTGGAGGAACCGGCGACCAAATGCCTCAGCCATGCCATGGTCCAAGATGAATGATATTACGCAAATACACTCTGTGGCTTATTCAAAGAGAATGCATTGTCACAAACGCCTGTCGGCGGTAGTCGAATCTGCACGCGTAGAATTCCATATAACTCATTGTGTTGGTAACCATTGGTTTGGGGAGGGATGGCGGTATCGCAATGTAGCGTTACAGTATCTAAATAAGAGCTTTTTTGTCTCATGATACTGCAGAGGGGGATTTGCTCGGAGCCCTGTCCGTTAGATCGTGCTGTATCGGCCGCCAGCGCTCGAGCATGCCCTATCGTTGGATCTGTCTTAATGTGAGACAGGCCGTGCCTTACTTCCCGTTCACACGAACAACATCGATTTGTGTTAGCTCATTTCGTACTTGAATGCTTAGATTTAGCTTAATATTTCCCAGAGAATTGCAGCTGAGACAAGGTTTATTTAATTTCCTACTAGATTAAACGAAACCACTAGCTCAAGTTTATCCTAATCATTTCCTGAAATATTATAAGATTTTGCTATGAGAACGGTAAATCGGAGGCGGAAATTACTAATGTTTGCACTCGGGGCTACTTCAAAGATGTTGGACGTTTTCCTCCGTGTCCTGTAGCAAAAAAAAAATTGACAGAAAATTTTGTAACAAATATAATTGAAAGCAAAGGAACTCTCTCACGCTGCTTTGTATTCTGCTTCAGGTCAAGTTATCCTACTACACGCCGTCACGTTATAGGTTTATGGCGGCGGTAGAGGTATTTTTGTGAACACGAGTAACTAACCTGACACCCCGGCTACTTTATGGCCGGTCAAGGGTGTCCTGATTCCCATTGACTAAGAGTCTGCGTGGACCCAAGTCTCGGTCTCAGAGTTTTGGAGGAGAGAAAATATCTTGTCCATCCTGGGATTCGAACCCCGTTTCGTCAAGTCCGTAACCCAGTCTCTATAAGACTACGGTATCCCAACTGCAGTTACCAATCCGTTTCACACTAAAAAAAAATAATTTCATTTCTCGTCAAAGGTAAGGCTACGCATATTTCAAGGCGTCCCCATGCCATAACTTGGGGGCAGCCGTCTGGATCACTCCGTTGTCTCTATTCAAAGAAACGCATAAAATAATTATTTATCCTAAAGAAGTGAAACTTTGAGGGTTCAGTACGGCCCTAGAATGCAAAGAAGCTTGGTGCTTTCATGAGGAATGTTCGCCACTTAATATCTCATGATTGTATACCTGTTTAGTTGTTACTGTCATATTTCAAAAGGCGCCTTTTTATTAATCTCTAGCATGACAGAAACTTCTCTCTCACGAATATTAACTACTTCTGCTCTAGAAAACTTTGTATGTAATAAACCCAGAAAATAGAATAAACTGTCGCTAGCTACCTATCAAAGAAAGTCATGTCTATCGTCCTGCTAATGCCAGAAACGAATTACTAATAACAACGTAGCATGAAGAGAGTTAAATATCAGGATGAAATTTTGGAGACTTAATGAGCTGACCCTACTAATGATTTTTGCGTCTTTGATTTATTACGAGCCCAGAATTAGATGAAATTCTTTCCTACTCATGCAGACTACAAGGTATGCAGATCGAAGCATGCATAGCGAGAGCAACAGGGACTTTTGACTTCGTTCTGCACTTGGTGTTTCTCCCCATTTCCACTACAGCAATACCAATGCAGGGTATTACTGCACACTGAAACTCACTTTGTGAAGCTAATTACACTAAAAGCATTGCACTCCTCGTAGTCATATTTTTGTAATACTCTTTCCTTTTTTGAATCGTGTCAGAAACACTGAATTTTCTTTGCTGGTCTGCAAGCAGGCGAAAGAATTGGACGCACTTCGCAGCAAGACTGACAGACCTACAAAACACTCCAGTTCAAGACTGCGCCATTTAGAATACTTACTGCTTAAGTTACAGACAATGACATCTGTATTTTATATTATGCAGCCTGCAGACTTTCCCAGCGTTCAACAACAAATAAATTTACATTTGAACTTTGTGTAAATTACTATTTCCGAGGCATTTTGTCCACTACATTTAGCCAATTATGGATAAGGTGAAATTTTGTAAATTTAACAAACAAATTTGCTGAAGGCCTCGTACCAGATTTATTTGACATATATGAATAAGGTTACTTAGGCATGACTTTTCCAATATGCGCCCCATTAGGCAGTATGAGAAAATACCACATAAAATTTATTGAATGGAATTTTGTAATTTTTTAGCAAATATTAAGTAAATGATAAGAGTTAATTGATATTAGGGGAAACATTTTCCCCTTGGTTACATGGGTAGTATGGTACACTGTTAATAACTCGTCCCAACTTTGTAAAAACTCGGTACTTGTCTAATACGAAGAAATACTTCCTGTGGGGTGGAAAAGTTAGTTGTCCTTGTGTTGAAAGCCCTACTATAAGGAAGAGTTTATTGCTTTTTATTGCACCACGCGTAGTAATTTTACCATAATTTGGTAAACAGCTTTTATTGAGAGGGTGGTTATAGTTTAATTTTAAGTTAAGATATGTAGCATATATGTGACAATACAACTGGGAAGTAACAATGTTCGATGTGCCTTCAGTTTCAGAGGAAACTTACATCAAATTTGTAAGTTGTTATTGTTGTTGTTGTTTTTGTTGGGTCAAGTTGGCATAATTCCTACGGGCAAGTTGGCTCACTGTACCAACTTTCCCCGCGAACATCATTGCAGGGTTTTGTGAGTTTTTTATTATTTTCTTTATTTCAATTCTCTTTTAATAAGTATAATTATGACAATAAAAATTTAAAAGCAATCATTTCTCCGATGTAAGTGTTAGAGCAGGTAGAGATGTTACATTACTTCTGTAGTAAAACCAACCAGACGCATCAATGTCTCAAATTTATTTAATTGGAGTAACACTTTCTATGTTTCGGACGGTCTTTCCGTACATCATCGGGAGTTAAAGACAGTACGTATGCCTGTTGGAGTATGTACTGTGTTTAACTCCAGATGATGGACGGAAAGACCGTCCGAAACATGTAGGGTGTTACTCCAATAAAACAAATTTGAGACATTAATGTATCTGATTGGTTTTGCTATGCAAGTATATTACGATGCACGGCCCTATGAACGTCAAATATGTTGAATTGCCTAGAATATATGGTGATAACAATTACATAATATTATTTTGTAGACCCGTTTCGCCGCCGTATGAGATACTGCAGTAAAACCTCTGAGAATGGTACAACAGGAATTTCACAGTTCCGAACTTCAGTATAGGGTACAATGAATCTCGCCAAGTGAACGATATACAAATGCCCAGGGAACTGAAACAAAAAGTATGCCGTATTTCTAATTCTGATAAATTTGTCTATAAATGAAATTAAAATTCCTTGCACCATTTAAAGTACAGAAGTCAGTAACATTTAAAACTAGGCTCAAGGATAATTTATGTATAGGTGTTCAGTGATGCTGTAAATGAAATCTTGGAAGATTTTATCAGATGTGTGTCAGACTTATGCTATTGCTTGTCTGCAAGCGAAGTATGAATGTTTGCTTTAAGCACGCAGTAACTCTCAATACAGAGTTTCCTGAAGTGTGGACTGATATGAAAATTGTGGGCATAGAATGAATTACATAGTTACTGAAAAGGCCAAAGAACTTTTTCTCAGCGCGAACCTGAGGAGACAAACATCGCTAGAGAATCAAGTTTCAATAAGATTCAAGTTGCGACCGTTTTGTTATTTGGAAGACATGCTTGATCTTCTGAATTTTGGACCGGCAGATATCTGGAGAAGGGGTGAAACAGGTGTAACAACTGTCCAGACAAATGGGAGGATTTCCGCGCGTCGTGGATTCTAAATGGCAGACTGGTGTCCACTGAAGGCGGAAAATTAGTGATTTTGGCCCTGGGTGTTTCCGGAATGGAAAACATATTTCCTCAATTTTTCATCTTACGCAGGACATAGTTTCGTGGCCATTTCTGGAATGATGCTCATGCATTTAGCGGCGATGATGCTAATCAAAACAGATGGATGAAAGAAGAATTATTTTATTTTTGTGTGTTTTTTTTTCTTACGTGGAAACTTCAAAAGAAAGACCAGCAGATCTTCTGTTAGATATTCGTGATTCGCATTTGTCAATTGCTGCTCTTGAATGCATAAAGGATAACGGTGTGACGGTTCTCTCCTTCCGCCTCACTCTAGCCACAAGCTGCAGCCGCTTGACAGGAATGCCTACGGGACATTCAAAACCTATGTCAATCGTGCATGTGACGCATGGATCACAAACCGCCCAGGACAAAGGATGGCCATCCATGATCTACACGGCTTCATTAACGCAGCTCTCAAACTTGCAGCTACTCCTGCAAATATCAAGGCAGGGCTTTTGTTTATTGACTTTTTATCCTACACCAGAGACGTCTCTCCTAATTAGGAAATTCTGTCATCCCACGTAACACAGACAGCAACTCCGCCCACAAGGAAAGCAATAAAAGGAAACAATGTACGTGTCTCCCCTATCGATTCCGCAGTACCAGGCACTTCCAGCATTCATTATCCCGATCCAGGTCCTTCCAAAAATGCGTGTGCTGAACCAAAGCCTCCGTCAAGCATATCGTAAAGGCCTGAACTTCTCCATCCTTTTCCTAAAGCTGTAAGACGGAAAACAATAGGACACAGCAAAAATAGAATAACTACAGCGATTCTGAGATATATGCCCGTGAAAGCAGCCTTGCGCAATATACAGAAATCGAAAGAAGGAATAAAACGTAAAGGAAATCAGGAAGGGATAAAAAGGAGCCTGTTTAATAAACCTTCTAAGTATTGAAACAGTAAGTATGCATGGACAGTTACTCAAAACATGTAGCCGGAGAAACGTGGGTTCAGTGTAGCCAGTACTAAATATAAGCAAGTGGCAAGTGGGCTGTTCGTGTTCCTGAGGGTACATTTGCCTCACTTCAAATTCGTATGCATTAGATGAAGATCTCTTTAGTAACGTATTTCACTTCCAGTGTCATTTTTGTGGCCATTCTTATTTTCATATTCATTGTAAATCTATTTTTATAAGTGATTAAATATTTGACAGCCATCTCTGTTGCCCCACGGTGTTTTTGGACGACATTCAATATCTTATATTACATATGTGCCAAAGCACCCCATGCTATGTGTCAACCTACCCGCTGTAAGGAGCGAGTTAGCACACATGCATGCGTTAGTCTCTGATGCTTGGATTTGTTTCTGAAATTGCCTTTTGTTTATAATCTCTTACAAATACCTACTCTCAAAATAAACATGCAAAGTATGCCGTCCTCTCTTCTGTATCTATTGTATAGAAATTTTGAAAAATTAAAACTAAAATCTATGTCAAATAAACCTGGTCCTCCTTATGCATTTCCATTATTTTTAACGGTGATTGCTGCGGGTACGAGATAGCGTCACGACCCCATGTCGTATTTTATCACTTTTTCCCCTTGTCCGCGACTCTCTTTGGTAGAGTTTGCTCCTCTGGTGTTTGGTAGAAGGGGCCCCTAGCGGCATATGATCAGTTTGGAATTTGGGAATTATCGTTCTGGTATTTCTCGGTTAAACATTTAGTTCTGATGTTGATAACGGCTGTCCTCACTAAGGCAGTGTGGAAAGTGCTTAGCTGGGTTTTCACATTCGCTTTGCTGGAGTACCCTCACTTCACTCGTGCTAGCAACTACTGATTTTTATTCTCATACGATAGTTAAATAACATATTCAAGAAGGCAACTGAACAATGTAATTTGACTACATTCACTGGAAAACTAGTAACTGCCTCTGTTCATTGGCCTGCTACAGGCAATATGTGCCAGATGCTCTCTTTCCCCCCATCCATAGTTTCTAACGTTTTAAAAATTTTCAAACTTTTCACCCGATTATTTGATGGTGAGCAGTTTATCTTACAACGCTTACCTGTGGCTAGTAGAATCAAGGCCATCATGTAATACATCTTCCGTACTTGTTTTCTTCCCTTTTTGTTATTTTGCCTCTGCAGACCAAGGTTCGGCTACGATCACCACCAGCGACTACCTCACCAAAGACGACCTCCTATCCCCGATATCTCTCTCTACTTTAGTTAACCAACTTCCGGTCAGCAACAAAATGCAAAATAATTTCCTGGTTGACATGCACTAAGTCAGCAGTGGCTAAGCCTTGCATCTCATATACAAAGAAAGGAATAAAAATAATGTTTGCACTACAATATACCAAAGTCATATAAGGAACAATTTAGTTATGAGGTAACCAGAGGCTCACTCTGTCCAATATAGAGCTCAAAAAGCTGTCTGTTTTCAAACAATACTGTTTCTGTGACAGAACAACCGATTTCACTTTTACTCAATTGTGCCCATTTTCACTGCCCAATAAGTTTGGAGTGCTGCAGAGTTTAGTCTTACGCTACACAAAAAAGAATAAAACTAACAAATAAGTTAGTGTCACGAATGTGATGTGTCTAACAAAGAAGCGTGGTTAGAACCTTCGTCTGAGCAGTGTAATTTTTTAATAATGTCGAACTAATTAATCGGCAATAATATATTCACATTTTAGTCTTCTTTCTGATTGCTGTGCGGTGAAATAGTTAAATATTCCGACATTTCGGAGGGCTCTGCTACCTCTATCTTAGGGGGACTGACTTGGTGTGGGGCGCGATTTTGCGCTTCCGTCCAGACCGGAACTGCGGCCCACCCAGCCTCCTATACAATGGGTACCGGGTCTCTTTCCCGAGGGTAAAGAGACCGGGGCGTGACGTTGACCACCCACACCAAACTAGCGCCGAGGTTAAAGAAAGAGTAGAGCTATACCTCTATTCGTTGCCTGTTCTAGGGTGAACTTTACCTTTACCTTTACCTTTACATAAAACACCAACCCTGAAGGTGGCGGCAATACATTCATCCGAAGTGACGCATCATTTAACTGCTCAGTCATTCAGAAGACTGAAAGACGACTGTCACATCATCAACAAGCGACGTGAAACCTGGAAACATATTGTGAGAATATATTTGCCTCTCTTGGATCAACTCTTCCAATGAATTCTATCGGGTGTCTCAGATTAGTTCCTCGTTTCGCCTTAATTCGCCTTATAGTTTTTTCTTGTAAAACCTGGACGATGTGTGGGCCTATCTGCAAGGTATTAGACAAAGCATACAGTGTCACACCTTTCTCAGAAACACGAAGAAACAAACTGTTACAAATAGCCAAATAGTCCTTTTTCCGGAGAGCTAAGAAATGTATTCTTCACGTAGCATGCAAACCAAAGTTTACACCTTTATAAAACTTATCCTTTTGCTTGTCTGCACAAACTATGCAGTTTGTTTGTGCAGTACATCAGTCCCAAACTCCTGCGTCTAACGACTCTGTGATCGCGTCTTCTTTATCTTCGTCCTGCAGGTAGATATTCTCTCATCTCTGAAGTCAAAGTTGTGGTATAGTGCTAGAACTTCTGCTTCGTGTTCAGTAATGCCAAATTCGAGTTTTGGCCGGGAAATAACATCATTTTTCTCTTTACCATTCCCATGAAAACTGTAGGATAATACCAGAGTATTGGCCACGACCGCATTCTTTCACATTCTTTCAGTTTTTTGTTCAGTAATTATCATCCACTCGATGCTACAGAGTCCGATCTTCAGAGATCGCTGTTAAACAAATACATATTTTTGGACACTTTTGTCCATCCTGTCCATCTACGTGGCTTTTCCGTCTCTTCCTTTGTATAATAATTTCTGCAACTACAAAAGTCTCATGGATGACAGAATTGTCAATTATAGTGTTTAGCGTAAGAGTTTGAAGATTTCATTTCCGTTGCCTCTTCTTCTTGTACATCTACCACTCAATGGAAATACCCCATTAATTCATTTTAAGGTCTTCGCTTTTGTGGGATGTTGGGAGGCGTTATTTGATAACAAACTACCAACCAGAGCTATGGAATATAGCAGAAGATCGAAGACCATTAGTACAGCAGCGGAAGCCTAACGTCTCGCATAATGTATTTTAGTATTGGTTTCGCTAATATTTTCAATATTTTCATGTACACCTTATACAATGTCAGGTAACATTATAGTTTTCTTCAATATTGCTAATATTTTCTGCAACAAGTTTACAAAAGTGCCCCCACAATTAAATACAAATTATTATGAACGGATTCTTAGTCTAAGAAAGTTCTTTCAACTTCAGAATATCGAATAGTATTTTTTCCCACGATAATTGCACACAGACTTAAACAAATAGGAAATATCTGAGGACAGGTATTGACGATACATTGGATATTTAATTGGTGACAGAAGAAAATCAAGTTAAAAATTTAATTACAGTTGAAGGCCTAAGGTACCGGATCTACGAGTGACGGTGCAGAAACTTAAATGATATATATCGGCAAGTGAGGGAATCGCAGTTTATTGTTCTACGTCGAATGCATTTAATCCTATCTGTTGTTGAGCGGCATACCTACAGCACAGTCGCTATTATAAGCCTATATAGTAGCATAAGACTGGTGTTTGACTTCCACTAAGTATGGTGCGTGCTTTGTATATTTACATGGCCAGAAAGTCACTACTGCTTGGTGCTGTGTTTGCACTTATGGATGAGTTTACTTGTTCGAGTGCTAGCCTGCCCGCCGTACGGTAGCAGCATACACAACTAGCAATACCGCTACTATGCTCTAGGGATTCACAAACTGCAGCTCAACAGAGCCGCAATTATTGTTCTATCAGTACACGGGACTGCATTCACTCAAGAGTTGCTTACCTTGCGGTCGTAATTGAGATGATCTGCATATACATGAGAGATATTTTGCTTTAAGTATTTCTCTTTAACAAAAGAACAAGTACGCGTCTCTTAGTGTAAAAACGATTCATTAATTGCAAGGGTGTGTAACAAGGTGACGTGAAAGTTCTTACGCTGAGGGACTTTGGTAGCCGTATTCAAGAAAATTTTCGGAACACCTAACACAGGAACAAAGATTTCGAAATCTAAATCTCACTAGTTTGAAGCAGCATTAACCACAGGACCGAGATGTTTGGTTTTGCAGATAAAATTGACTGTACATATTTCTTGGATTACGTATTTAACTGTGCGAACTAACCCTCTACAAGCCTGGACACGCCCTTAGGGCTCCAGGAGGTTGAGGCTGCCATAATTTCTAGACAAACGTCACGTTAGGGTGGTAAGGTTGTCAGTTCTATGCAACGGCCGTCTTTACTCTCAGATGATAACCCTGGTACTCATTTCTGTTAGAAGCTGAGTCAATCCCAATGCCATAGTGCGGCCGGAAGGATTAAGTCAACGAAAAATTTAATGACCCCATCGGAAAATGAACCCGCAATGCCTCAACCACCTGCCTCACTACGTACCCTGCTCAACTTTGTTTCTAGTTGAAAAATTAAAATAACGTCGAATTGGATTTGGTTATGAATGGCGAATTTTCATAAAAGTGCGAGAAGACTGTAGTGGCCTGGATGATCTGAGGAAAAGTAAGAAAAATTTAATTAGATTATCCAGCTTCCAAGCCGGAATTCTGAGCCCAGGACCTTCCAGTCCTAAAGCATGAAGGCCATCATTCATTCGCGAAATTGTCAGTAAACTCTAATACCATTGTTTTTTAATATGGCTGTTTTCTTCTTTATTTAATGATGCTCTTTCGACTTCAATACAATGCCTGTATGAAACTCAAACTGACATAATTTTCAACGTGCGATTTGAAGGAGACGCAAAGTAAGGGTGTAAGGTCAGCTTTAAATTGAAATATCCCTGCCTGCCACGATGGTCTACAGAAGACCACGAGTATTTCCAGTTAGATTAGTCGGTATACAGGAAGGAATTCGAACCTGGGATTTTACAGGTTTGAAGACGGAGTGCAAAAAATAAATTCCCACTGCTCTTGTTCATGGAATGTAGCCATGCTATATCGACCAGAAAATTCAATTTTAAATACCAAACACAAATTCTTAGTCAGTAAATAAACACATATGATTAAATCGTCTTAAATTCTGGCAGTTTGTATAACTTCAGAATCTGCATGTCAATTTCTTGTGATCAAAAACAATTATTCCTTGTTTTCTCTGGTTAGTGTATAAATTTTAAATTATGCTTACTGGAAGAAGAAATTAAACGCATAAATGTTACCCAATATTTTTACTTTGGACCATTTTCTTGCGGCCCACGCGGATAAAATGAGATATTTTCGAAAATTAATACCTACCCATTTTCGGCGAATAAATAAATAAATTACACCCGCGCTTGATTTCAGGCTCCCGCCACGAAGAAGAAGAAGAAGAAGAAGAAGAAGTAGAAGAAGAAGAAGAAAGCTGCCCTCTTCTGGGTTATTGCGCAGTTTTCAAATAATACCCCACGCACATTCACTCCATACTGATTTATTAAAATTTTGAAATCCTAAATCGCAATAATGAATCTTCTTTTACATCAAAGGAAACAACCTTTTAAAGCCTAGTGCTTATTTTATGTGCCAACAGTTTAAAAAACAAAAATTCCATACTCTGCCCACAAAGTGCACTTATGTGCTTGGTGTTGTTCTCAGAACAAACAGTGATTATTTACGTATACAAC
>Ga0123353_10007593_pt1 | contig 14693 bp, 12 predicted proteins | sample TergutLab28metaG_3_FD_92763 | JGI IMG/M metagenome (GOLD analysis project Ga0123353, IMG submission 92763) | Labiotermes labralis P3 segment gut microbial communities from Petit-Saut dam, French Guiana - Lab288 P3 | ecosystem: Host-associated > Arthropoda: Insects > Digestive system > Gut ... | reverse complement strand
TGAAGACCCAGGGCTGCTCGGCCTGCCCCTGCCGCTGCGAGCATGTCGCCATCGCGAAGGAGGGCGAGTTCGAGGGCGCCGTGGCCCGCATAGAATACGAGCCGCTGAACGTGATGGGCCCCGGCTGCTGCGTGGACGATCCCAACGCCATCATCAAGGGCATCGAGCTGGCCAATACGCTGGGCATGGACGCCATCAGCATAGGCGTCGTGGTATCGTTCGCCATGGAGTGCTATGAAAAAGGGCTGATCACGAAGGAACAGGCAGGCGGGTTGGAGCTCAACTTCGGCGACGGCTCCGCGATGAACGCACTGATCGAGAAAATCGCCCTGCGGCAGGATATCGGCGACGTGCTTGCCGAGGGCGTCCGGATCGCCGCGCAGAAAATCGGCGGCGGCTCGGAGAAATTCGCTAACCACATCAAGGGTCTGGAGCTGACCGGTTACGAGATCCGGGGGCTGAAAACCGCCGCGCTGGGCTACGCGGTGTCCCGCCGGGGCGGCGACCACCAGAGGCACGGCAGCTACAGCCACGACCTCAAGGGCGCGGTGGACCGCTATAAGGCAGAGCCCAACCGCGGCCCCCTGGTGAAGAACGACGAAGACCTGTACTGCATCCTGGATTCGTTCATCATCTGCAAGTTCACCCGCGGCATCTGGCAGGGCCCCTATGAGGAGCTCGCGGAGGTCTACAGCCTGATCACCGGCATACCGATGAGCGCCGAGGATCTGAGAAAAGCGGGCGAGCGCATGAGCAATCTGGCGCGCCTGTTCAACATCCGCGAGGGCCTGACACGAAAGGACGATACCCTCCCCTACAGGATTATGCATGACCCCATCCCGGACGGCGTGTCGAAGGGCAGCCATGTGACGCAGGAGGAGCTCGACCTCATGCTGGACGCATATTACGAGGCCCGCGGCTGGACCAACGAAGGCGTGCCCAAGCCCGAAAAGCTCGAGGAATTGGGCCTCGTAGAATATGCCTCCATTGTTGAAGGGAGGGCGCAGTAATGGGCAAATATAAATCAGTCGTCGTCGATATGGACAAGTGCACCGGCTGCCGTGTGTGCGAATACGTCTGCTCCATCCATCACTGCGGGGTGTTCAACCCCTCCCGTTCCCGCATCCATGTGGTGCGCATCTACCCCCACACCAACGCCGCCTACAGCTGCCGCATGTGCGACGACGCCCCCTGCGTCGCCTCCTGCCCCCACAAGGGGGCGATGGTCCAGGATGCAGAGACCGGCGTGATTCAGATCAACGACGAGCTGTGCGACGGCTGCGACAAGTGCATGAAGGCCTGCGAGCGCGGCTCCATCCTCCTGGAAAACAAGAAGGCGCGCATGTGCGATCTGTGCGAAGGGCGCGAGGGGGGCCCCGCCTGCATCGAGTGGTGCCCGGAAAAGGCTCTGGAGCTCAAAACCGACGACAGCGACGCGCAGAAGACGGAGGATGAGGCATGAATTTCCTCAGCGCGGCAAAAGTGCTCGACGAATTGATGCTTGAACTGATTGAGAAAGGCGCGCAGCTTCCCCCTCATCTGTCAGAGGACCTCAAGACCGGCCGCGCGCTTTCAAACATGGCGGCACGGTCCTCCGATGGGGGGGACTTCGAGATGAAAATCGCGCCCGTCCTCGAAAGCGTGGAGATGAACCTGCTCGCGCTGGCGGAGCTCCATGGCGGGGCGGCATACGCCGACGGCTGGCAGAACAAGCTCGCCGGGGCGTATCAGGAGCCCGCGCAGGCCGTGCCCGCAAAGACGCTGCCGGGCGCACCCAAGGGGGAGCACTGGATCCGTGTCAAGACCGCGGATTTGCCGGACGTCAGACCCGCGGATTTCATGCTCACGGCCGTCGAACAGGCGGACGGCTACACACTGATCTATGGCAACCAGGAAAATATATCGGCTCTTCTAAAAGAAATACGCCAGAAGCTGGGAAAGGTGGGATTCAAACGCAGCAACTAGAAAAAAGGGTCGTCCGGACGGACCCGCAGTTCAAGCACAAGGTGGAGGCTAGCCCCTGCGGCGAAACGCTGAAGTTTTGCTATCAGTGCGGCACGTGCACGGCAGCCTGCCCGATCTCCAAGTTCATCAAGATCTACAGGCCAAACAAGATCATCGAGCTGGCAAGGCTGGGCATCCGCGGCCTGCCGCAGAGCAGCGCATTCCTATTCTGCTCGGCCTGCACGCTGTGCACCAAGGGCTGCCCGCAGGGCGTGAAGGTGCACGAGGTCATGCAGGCGCTGAAGGACCTGGCCGCGGAGGACGCGGACGTGCGCGCCTTCCTCGCCGACGGCTTCAGCGACGCCCTCGGGGCGCTGGGCGAGGGCATCCCCTTCCCCGTGACCTACGGCTGGATCTGCCTACGTCCCGACGCAGGCGGGACGTTCGCCCGTGACGAGGGAGGGCTTGGGCCCTTCCTCCTGCAGGCGTTTGAACAGGCCCTGGCCAAGCAACCGGCGGCAGCCGGAATCGCGCCGGGCGCCAAGCGCGTGGCGGTGATCGGCTCCGGGCCCGCGGGGCTCACCGCGGCGTGGGCCCTGGCCAAGGCGGGGCTGGCGGTGACTGTATACGAGAGCCAGGAGGCGCTCGGCGGCATGCTGAAGAACGGCATCCCGAGCTACCGCCTGCCCAAGGACGTCGTGGACGCCGAGATCGGGAAGATCGGGGCCCTCGGCGTGGAGATGCGCGTCAATACCCCCGTGGACAGGGCATTCTTCGATGGCCTGCTGGAGGAGTACGCGGCGGTGTTCATCGCCACGGGCGCGTTTGCCAGCCGCAGGCTGCGCCTCCCGGGCGAGGACCTGCAGGGCGTTGTGCCCGCGCTGGATTTCCTGAAGGAGTACAACCTGACGGGCAAGGCCGATGCCGTCGCGGGCAAGAGGGTCGTCGTCATCGGCGGCGGCAACGTGGCGACGGACGCCGCCGGGGCAGCATTGCGCTGCGGGGCGGAAAGCGTAAAGCTCTTCTGCCTGGAGGACCGCAAGGGCATGCCCGCCCACGAGTGGGAGATCGACGAGATCGCCGCCGCGGGCGTGGAGATCAACCCGTCGTGGGGGCCAAAGGCGATATCGGGCGATGGCGGGAAGGTCACCGGCGTGGAGTTTGTCCAATGTACCTGCGTGTTTGACGCGGACAAAAAATTCAATCCCCAGTTCAACGAGAAGAAGGCCCAGGCAATCGAGGCGGACATCGTCATCACCGCCATCGGCCAGGCGCCCGATCTGAGCTTCCTCAACGAGGGCGTGGACACCCTGCGCGGCGCGGTGGAGGTGGACCCCTATACGATGGAGACCAGCCTGCCGGGCGTGTTCGCGGGCGGCGACGCCATCGCGGGCACCAGCCTGCTTGAGGCCATCCTCACCGGCAAGACGGCGGCGGAATCCATCCTGCGCTGTCTCGACGGCGCGAATGAAAGGGGGAACTGATCGATGGCATTGAAACACTATAAGACCGAAAGCGGCGGCAAGCTGGAAGTGGGCCAGGTGCTCTATACCAAACACTTCGCCCTCACGGTGGACAGAGCCCTGTGCAAGGGCTGCCAGATATGCGCTCTGGCCTGCCCGAAGCAGGCCCTTTCCCGCATCCCGCAGGTGGACGCGGACGGCAAGGCCGTCGCCCCGCTGGTGGACGTGGACGAAGCCAAGTGCGATTTTTGCGGCATCTGCGCGTTGGCATGCCCCTTCTCGGCGATCGCCGTCACGGCCAGGGGCCTGAACGGGGGCATGGCAGACAACAGGGTGAGCACGGACATCTACCCGGCGCTGGTGCGGGACATTCAGGTGGACAACGCCAAGTGCAAGCCCGGCTGCAAGCAGTGCGAGGAGATCTGTGCCCTGGGCGTACTCTCCGTCGATACAGAAAAGGGCGAGGTCGCCGTCAAAGCCGAGCTCTGCGCCGGCTGCACCGCCTGCTGGATGGAGTGCCCGGAGGAGGCCATCACGGTGGCGAAGTTCATCGAGGGCGAAATCCAGATCAACACTGAAAAATGCCCCGAGGGCTGCCAGCGCTGCGTGGACGTCTGCCCGGTGAACGCCGCCGCCCTTGAAGACGGCGAGGTCTTCGCCAACGGCTACACCTGCATCTACTGCGGGGCCTGCCTGGAGGTCTGTCCGGTGGAGGGCGCGATCGAGCTCGAACGCACGGCCATCCGGCACAGCCCGGTGGATTCCGGGACATGGCACAAGGCACTGGAGAAACTCACGTCCGCCGAGGGCCTGCAGCGCGAGCTCGCGGCCGAAAACGCGGACAAGGCGCGCGCGGCGGCGAAGAATCTGGAGGGGGAGGCGTAAAATGGAAGACACCAACATGAACGCACTGAGGATCGGCGTATTTATTTGCTACTGCGGCGCGAACATCGGGGGAACGGTGAACGTGCCCGAGCTGACGGAGTTCGTGAAGACCCAGCCCGACGTGGTATGTGTGATGGAGAACCGCTACACCTGCGCCGACCCGGGGCAGAACGAGATCAAGAAGGCCATCGCCGAGCACAACCTCAACCGGGTTGTGGTGGCGGCCTGCTCGCCGAAGATGCACGAGCCCACGTTCCGCGTCTGCGTACAGGAGGCCGGGCTCAACCCCTTCCTGTTCGAGATGGCGAACATCCGCGAGATGTGCTCCTGGTGCCACAAGGATAAGCCGGTTGCCACCGACAAGGCCAAGGAGATCATCCAGATTGCCCTGGCCAAGGCGCGCCTGCTGGCGCCTCTGACCCGCTTCAAGGTGCCTGTGACGAACAAGGCCATGGTGATCGGCGGCGGGATCGCGGGCATCAACGCCGCGCTGGACATGGCGAACATGGGCTACAAGGTCTACCTGGTGGAGAAGGACGAGAGCATCGGCGGGCATATGGCCCAATTGGACAAGACCTTCCCCACCCTGGACTGCTCCATCTGCATCGAGGGCCCGAAGATGGTGGAGGCCGCCCGCAACCCCAACATCGAGGTCATCGCCTACGCGGACATCATCAATGTGGACGGCTTCATCGGCAACTTCAAGGTGACCATCCGCAAGAACCCCCGCTACGTCATCGCGAAGAACTGCACCGGCTGCGGGGAGTGCGCGGACGTGTGCCCAGTGGAATACCCCAACAAGTGGGAGATGGAGCTGGGCACCCGCAAGGCGATCTCCGTGCCCTTTGCCCAGGCCGTGCCGCTGATCTTCAACATCGATAAGGAGCACTGCATCGACTGCTACAAGTGCGTGGATATCTGCGGGGGCCGCGCGGCCATCGACTTTGAGCAGCAGCCCGAGATCGTCGAGATCGAGGTGGGCACCATCACGGTGGCCACCGGGTACGACGAATACAAGCCCTTTGACCAACCGCAGTGGGGCTACGGCAAATACCAGAACGTCGTCACCGGCCTGGAGGCCGAGCGGCTCATCAACGCCGCGGGCCCCACGGGGGGCGAGGTCGTGCGCGCCTCGGACGGCAAGCACCCGAAGAGTGTTGCCTTCATCCAGTGCGTGGGCTCCCGGGACGTCAACAAGCACGAGTACTGCACGGGCTTCTGCTGCATGTACGCCATCAAAGAGGCCATCCTCATCAAGGAGCACGAGCCGGACACAGAAATCTATATTCTGTATATGGATATGCGCACCAACTTCAAGGGCTTCGAAGAATTTTACAGGCGCGCCCGGGAGCTGGGCATCACCTTCATCCGCGGCAAGCCGCAGCGGGTTGTGGAGGACAAGGGCACCAACAACCTGCTCATCCAGTTGGAGGACACCGTCCTGGGCGAGTCCATCGAGGTCGAGGCCGAGCTGGTGATCCTGAGCACCTCGGGCGTGCCCTCCGCAGGCACCGACGACCTGGCGCGCATCCTGCACGTGACGCGCGACACCACCGGCTTCTTCCTGGAGAGCCACCCCAAGCTCAAGCCCATCGACGCCCCAGTGGACGGCATCTTCTACGCGGGGGCCTGCCAGGGCCTGAAGGACATCCCCTACAGCGTCTCGCAGGGCAGCGGCGCGGCCGGCCGGGCGGCGACGATCCTCTCGAAGAAAATCGTGGAGATCGAGCCCATCGTGGCCAAGGTGGACCCCAGCAAGTGCCTGCACAGCAAGGCCAACTGCACCGTGTGCCAGAAGGTGTGCCCCTACGGCGCGCCCACCGGCGAGGACAAAAAGCCCATGGAGATCAACCCGGCCCAGTGCCACGGCTGCGGCACCTGTGTGGCCGACTGCCCCGCCGACGCCATCGACCAGATGCACTTCTCCGACGCGCAGATCTTCTCCCAGATCCGGGCGGCCCTGGCCGACAAGCCCGAAGAGAAGATCATGGGCTTCCTGTGCAACTGGTGCTGCTACTCCGGCGCGGACCTGGCGGGCACCAGCCGCTTCGAATACCCGACCCGCATCCGCGTCATCCGCACGATGTGCGCCGGCCGCGTGGACAAGGATTTCGTGCTCGAGGCGTTGCGCCTGGGCGCGGGCGCCGTGTTCGTGGGGGCCTGCCACCTGCCCACCGACTGCCACTACATCGCCGGCAACGTGTGGATGAAGGAACGCATGGAGGCCCTGCAGCGTTCTCTGGTGGGCCAGGGCCTGAGTCCCGAGCGCCTGCGCATCGCCTATGTCTCCGCCGCAGAGGGCCTCATCTTCGCCAACATCATGAAGGAGATGGACCGGCAGCTGAAGGACCTGGGGGCCGACAAAATCCAGCAGGAAAACGACGCCCTGCGTCCCGGGATCGAGAAGACGCTGCGCAAAAAAGGCCTGATAGAGTAAGCGACAGCATAAAAAACAGGGGAAGCGGCCATGCTTCCCCTGTTTTTATATTGATGATGGTTATTCTGATCGCAGAAAACCCTCACTTATCTTGAATGTTTTTTCTTGACGCACACCGGAAAAAGTGCTACACTGTTCTACAACAACAGGAAATGGGGGGTATTTATGCTAAACAGAATTGCCGCCGGGGCGCTCGCACTGTGGATGGGCCTCGCGGGGCTGCTGGGCTTCGGCGGGCAGCGGAGCGAACCGAAGGACTGCTGCCCCATCGTGTTCGTACACGGCCTGGGGGGCTGGGGCGAGGGCGCGCTCGTCGACGCCGTCGTGCCGCACTGGGGCATGCTGGCGGGCAGCGTGCGCAAGGACCTGAACCGCCGGGGCTACGAGGCCTACGCCGCCTCCATGGGGCCGGTGTCCAGCGCTTGGGACCGCGCCTGCGAGCTCTACGCGCACCTGACCGGCACGCGGGTGGACTACGGGCAGGCACACGCGCAGCTGCACGGGCATGAGCGCTACGGCGAAACCTACAAAAAGGCGCTGCTTCCGGCCTGGAGCGCCGAGCGCCCCATCGCGCTGCTGGGACACAGCTTCGGCGGGCCCACGGTCAACCTGTTCGCCCAGCTGTGCGAGCAGGGCAGCGCGGCGGAGAACGCCGCCGGGCAGGACAGCATCTCCCCGCTGTTCACTGGGGAACTGAAGGGCCGCATTCTCGCCGTGGTGACCCTGTCAGGAACCCTGAACGGCACCACCGCCGCGGAGCCCTACATCTCCGAGGAGGGCGGGATGGCCGGCAGCCTGCCCGGCCAGATGATGATGCTTGCCCGCGTGGGTATGGTACTGCCCATCGTCGATAAGCTCTATCCCTTCCATCTGGGGCAATTCGGAATCAGCGCGCGAAATTTCTACCGCACCCCCCTGCAGGCTTGGAAGGCGGCGGACACGCTTCTGGAGAAGCGGGACAACGCCGGCTATGACCTGACCATCGACGGGGCCAAGGAGCTGAATGAAACCATCCACTGCCAGCCGGGCATCTATTACTTCAGCTATTGCGCGCAGGCCACCGAGCCCGACGCCACGGGCAACCAGGTGCCCAAGGACTTCGTCTGGAGCATGTTCCGCAGCACCAGCGTCGTCATGGGCAAAAAGCGCGCGCCCTTCACCACGCCCGGCGGCGTTCTTATCGACGACAGCTGGCTGCCCAACGACGGCCTGGTCAACACCATCTCCGCGCAGTACCCCCTCAACGAGCCGCACAAGGCCTACAACGCGGATAAACTCGAGCGCGGCGTGTGGCAGGTGATGCCCACCATCACCAACTTCGACCACAACGATTTTGCGGGCGGCATGCAGCGCCTGGGCGGCCCGGAGGGGTACAAGGACCTATTCTTGGGCATCGCGGGGATACTGGAGGCATTATACACCTAAAAACTGAAAATTCCCTCTTGTTTTTGCCGGGCGCAATAGGTATAATATAATAAATATGATAACTGTTTGAAAGGGGCACTCCATGAAGACATTGAGAAAGACCCTTGGCCTGCTGCTGGCGCTGGCGATGCTGTTCGTATGCCTGCCCATAGGCGCACAGGCCGCCAGCTGCAACTGCAAAGACATCCCCCGCATCGGGATCCCCGGCATCGGGGACGCGCTGTGCATCAACGCGGGCACGCCCGAGCAGAGCGACGTGAGCGTGGCGGACATGGACGGCCTGACGGCCGAGCTCCTGCCCATCATACGCGACCTCACCGCCGCGCTGGTGCTGCGCAGCTGGGACAGGGCCGCGGACGCGTTTATCACCCTGGCGTGGGGGCTGTTCGGGCAGCTGCAGGTGGGCCTGGACTGCAAGAGCGTGCAGCCCATCACCGCCAAGCCCAGCGACGACCCTGCCAACCGCGACCACAAGGCGAAGCAGAACTTCAACTTCAAGTATGACTGGCGCATGGACCCCTGGGAAATCGCCAAGGATCTCAACGACTACATAAAGCAGGTGAAAAAGGCCACGGGCCACAGCAAGGTGGCGCTGCTGCCGCACAGCGAGGGCGGCGTGATCTGCATGGCCTATCTGGCCCGGTACGGCTACGGCGACATCGGCGTATTCATCCCCAGCATGAGCGCGCACAACGGCCTGACCATGGTGGGCGAGCTGTTCAACCTCAATGTGGAGCTGGGCTGCGACCTGGCCCTGGAGTACCTGCGCAGCTACGGCAACGCCGCCGCCCCCGGCGGCGCCATGGACCTGATGGCGCCCGCGGCCAACCTGCTGCAGACCACGGGCATCGCCGAATGGCTCATCCGGGTGCTTGGCGTCCTGCTGGAAAATGTCCAGGAGAAGGTGTTCGAGGAGGCGCTCGTCCCGCTGTTTGTGCAGTGGCCCGCGCTGTGGGCCTTTGTGCCGCACGAGTACTACGAATCGGCCAAGACCGCCCTGCTCGGCAGCGACCCGAAATTCGACACGCTGCGCAAGACCATCGACACCATGCACTACAAGGCCGGCGCGGGCTACAAGGCGGACGAGCTGATCCTGAAGGCCGTCAAGGCGGGCGTGCGCGTGTGCATCATCGCAAGCTACGGCTTCCCCACCCAGCCCTTCACGGCCAATTCCGACTTCGACGCCGACGGCCTGATCGACACCGCGCGCGAGAGCTCGGGCGCCACCACCGCCGGGCTGTGGAACACCTTCCCCGACGGCTACAAACAGAAGGTGAACGACGTCCACAACCATCTCTCGCCCGATGGCAAGATCGACGCGTCCACCTGCCTGCTGCCCGAGCAGACCTGGTTCATCCGCAGCCAGATCCATTTCACCGGGAACACCGGCAGGCTGCGTGACGCCATGCTCGACAGCCCGGTGCAGCCCACCGTGCGCAACCTGAAGGGATTCCCGCAGTTCCTCACCGCTGTCTCCGACGGCGTGTTCGTGCCCAACGAGCCCGTACCCGCCGCGCCCAGGTCCACCCTGGTGGGCAGCGTCTGGATCTTCAACGAGGCACTGGGCCGGGTGCTCTGGCAGTCGATCACGGGATAAACGCTGATTTTAGAAAAGCACGGGCGGCTTCTCTTGGCCGCCCCTGTATTTGCGGACATGGCGGAACTGGCAGACGCGCCGGTCTTAGGAGCCGGTGGGCAACCGTCCGGGTTCGAGTCCCGGTGTCCGCACCAACCAACCGACGAAAGGATAAATATGATGCGCAAAAAGAGGTTTCTGGCGCTGACCGTGCTGGTACTGCTCTCGGTAATGATTTTTGCACCAATGGCGAACGCAGCCACAAATGAATGCGCCACGAAATACCCCATCGTGCTGGTGCACGGCGCGGGCTTCCGCGACATGAACGTGATCCTCAGCTACTGGGGGCGCATTCCCGCGTATCTGGAGGACCGGGGCGCCAAGATATATTACGGGAACACAGACGGCTGGTGCAGCATCGAACAGGGCGCGGCCGACCTGAGGGACGCCGTCAACCGGGCCCTTGCCGAGACGAAGAGCGCGAAGGTGAACATCGTCGCGCACTCCAAGGGCGGCCTGGAGGCGCGCTACATGATCTCCACCCTGGGGATGGCCGACAAGGTCGCGAGCCTGACGACCATCGCCACGCCCCACCACGGCTCCAAGGCGATGGACTCTGTCCTGGGCTGGCCGGACCTCCTGCTGCGGGGTATCGGCCTCATCGGGGACGTCACGCGCCGGGTGTGGGGCGACAGGCACCCGGACTTCTACGGCGGGATCAAGAGCCTGGGTACGGAGAACATGAAGGCCTTCAACGCGCAGAACCCCGACAGCGCCGGCGTGTATTACCAGAGCTACGCCGGGGAGCTGATGGCGCCCGCCAGCGACCTCATCCTCTGCTGGCCCTCCCTGCTGATCAAGAACGTCGACGGGCCCAACGACGGCATGGTCTCCGTGGAATCGGCGAAGTGGACCAATTTCCGCGGCGTGCTGCGCGGGACGGGCTACCGCGGCGTCTCCCACCTGGACGAGGTGGACTTCCGCAGGAGCGACATCGCGATCGAACCCCTGGGCGGCGCGGCCAATATCCGCGAATTCTACGTCTCGGTCGTCGCCGAGCTGAAGCAAAAGGGGTATTAAATTTACAAACCACTTGACGGGCGCAGGAAAATCGGGTAAAATAGGGGCATGAAGAAGGTGTCCACTTTGCCCAAGGCGCAGCCCCTTAAGGAAAAGCGCAAGTCCTCGCTGATCAACCTGATCGGCGTGTTGTTGCTTGTTGTGGCGGGCGTGCTCATCGCCCTGCTGTTCTTCATGAACTCCCCGCAGCTGCAGGCGTGGTACAAGGACTACACCCGGGGCCTGGTGCGGCTGGAGGACTACGTGCTCAACCTGCCCCGGATGGAGCTGATCGCCCTGGCGGTGCTTCTGCTGTACATCATCAAGAGCTTAGCGCCCCTGCCCTTCTTCCCCATCTCCGTGATGTGCATCATCACCGGCGCGGTGCTGCCCATGACCACGAGCTTCGCGATCAACTTCGCGGGGCTGGTGCTCCTGGTGACCCTCCGGTACTGGTGGGGGCGGCGCAGCGGCGGGCAGGTGCAGAAGGTGCTCAAGCTGCACCCCTCCATCCGCGTCTTTATCGAAAATGAGAACAAGAGCAAGCCCTGGCTGCTGTTCCTGTTCCGGCTGGTGCCCAACTTCCCCGTCAACTCCGTCAGCCAGATCTACGGCTCCATGCGCTTCGACTTCCCCGATTACGCGCTGATCTCGCTGCTGGGCTTTTTGCCCAAGCTGATCTCCTACACCATCCTGGGCAACTACAGCTTCGACCCGCTGTCCATCCCCTTCATCGTGCCGCTGATCATCATCTTCACCCTCTCGGGTGTGTCGGTGATCGGCATCAACCTGGCGCTGGCGAAGCGTCAGAGGGAGGCCTGAAGCAAGGCGGCCAAAATTCAAACCATGAGAGGTTTTACATGCTTTCACTCGAACAACTCACCCTGGGCCTGCAAGACAGGACCTTTGACGCGAGCCTCAAAAACATCTACGGCGACGCCGCGCCCCAACAGGCCCAGCGCCTAGCGGGCATCGCTGCGCGCTTCGCGGAGCATTTCTCGCCCGATGCGCAGGACGTGGCAACCGCCACGCGTAACGTGGCGGTGTTTAGCGCGCCTGGCCGCAGCGAGATCGGTGGCAACCACACAGACCACAACCGGGGCAAGGTCCTCGCCGCCGGGGTGAACCTGGATATCCTCGGCGTGGCGGCCAAACGCGAGTCATATCGCGTGCGCGTGGCCTCCGCCGGATACAGGCCCAACGACGTGGATCTGGCCGTCCTCACCCCTGTGGAGGCCGAGACCGGGCACTCCAACGCGATGATCCGGGGCATCTGCGCGGGCTTTGCGCAGCGGGGCCACGCCATCGGCGGGTTTGAGGCCGCCACGGCCTCGGACGTGCTGGGCGGCTCCGGGCTCTCCAGCTCGGCGGCCTTCGGCGTGCTGATCGCAACAATGCTCAATCATTTCTACAACGGCGCGGAAATCCCCCCGCTGGAGCTGGCGCAGATCGTGCAGTACGCCGAGAACGTGTTTGTGGGCAAGCCCTGCGGCCTGATGGACCAGACCGCCAGCGCCGTGGGCGGCTTTGTGGAGATCGACTTCGCCGACACGGCCCATCCCGTTGTCACCAAGCTGGACTTCGACTTCGCAACCAGCGGGCATGCCCTGTGCATCGTGAACACCGGCGGTTCCCACGCGGACTTGACCGGCGACTATGCCGCCGTGCGCCGCGAGATGGAGTCCGTGGCCGAGGCGCTGGGCGCGCAGGTCCTGCGCGAGACCTCGCGGGAGGCGCTGCTGGCCGATCTGCCAAATGTGCGTGAGCAGTGCGGCGACCGTGCCATCGTGCGCGCGCTGCACTACTTCGCGGAGAACAACCGCGTGGACGCCCAGGCGGCCGCCCTGCGCCGCGGCGATTTTGCGGCCTTCCTCGCACTGATCAAGGAGAGCGGGCGCAGCTCGTTCATGTACAACCAGAACGTCTACACCGGGCAGATGGTGCGCGAACAGCCAGTGTCCCTCGCCCTGGCGCTGAGCGAGAGCGTACTTGGCGAACGCGGCGCGTGGCGGGTGCACGGCGGCGGCTTCGCGGGCACGATACAGGCATTCGTTCCGCTGGACCTGCTGGAGGCCTACCGCACAGCCGTGGAGGGCGTGTTCGGGCAGGGCAGCTGCTATGTGTTGAAGGTGCGGCCCTACGGTGGGATAAGAGTGATATAAATGATCAAGCTGACCAAAGACCAAATCAGCAATTTGCTTGCGCGCTATACGGGACCGGTTGAACAGAGAGACATTCGCACAACACGTCGGTTGGCGCGAAAAGCTCCCCGCCGGGTTTGAGGTGCGCCATTTTGCCGGCGAACGGAACAAGTTCGCGTTCCGCGTGATGAAAGGCGGCGAAAGTGTCAGCGAGTGCAGCGTCGTGTACTACGCGAAGGAGGCCTGTGATTCGCAAATGGCCCGTGTGGTGGAAATCGGCATCGAGACGAAGAAAGCATACAACGGCAGGGCTTTGCCTTTCTGGCCTGCGCGGCTTTTATAGAGCATTGCCTGGCGCACGATCTCGAGCCAAACTGGGGCTGCTGGGACCACACCCCGGGGTCGCAGGACTTGGCGAAGAAGCTCGGCTTTGAGGAGATCAGCCGAAGGCCCGTGCTGGTCTTAGAGAAGAAGCGCGCCCGGCGTTCCGTATTCCGCATGAAGCATTGAACCTTTGCATATCCATGTCCCGAGGATACTTTAACTAGCAAGGGGGATGGATATGGCAGAGGACCGCAAGGGGCAAAAGGGTGCGCAAACCGCGCCCGCGATGCCCCACAACATCATCCTGGAGGACCGGCGGCTGCTGACGGTCTCCGGGGTCTCGGATGTGGACAGCTTTGACGAGCGCACGGTGACGGTGTTCACCGACATGGGTGAGTTGATCGTGCGCGGATCGGACTTGCACATCAACCGCCTGAGCGTGGAGGTGGGCGAGCTGCTGCTGGAGGGCAGGATCATCTCGCTGACCTACCAGGAGGAGGTGCCCAAAAGCGCGGGCGGGTTCTTCGGCAAGGTGTTCCGCTGATGGAGTACCTGCCAGACATCGCCGACCAGACCCGGCTGTTCCTGCTGAGCTTGGGGCTGGGCTTCGCGCTGGGGATATTGTACGACCTGTTCCGGATTCTGCGCCTGCTGGTGGGGAGCGCCGGGCGTTTCGGTCTGCTGGCGCAGGACATCCTGTACTGCCTGTGCTGCACAACCTTAAGCTTCTTCTTCTTTCTGGCCCTGGGGGACGGCGCGGTGCGGCTCTACCTGCTGGGTGGCGAGATCCTCGGCTGGCTGGTGTACTACGTGTCCTTCGGCACGGTGGCGCTGCGCTTCAGCGAATGGCTGGTGCGGCAATTGCGCCGATTTTTCCGATTTCTTGTGCGGATTTTTACCGCACCCTTCCTTTGGTTCCTGCGTTTGCTGGAAAAGACTGCCATTCCGCTGCGGAAATGTCGGATTTCCCTGAAAAAAGTGCATAAAAATTTACATTTTGGCTTGCATTTTACCCACAGCATGGTGTATAATGGGAGTCAGAGTACCCTAACGAAACAGAAGGGGAACAATCGCCTTGCAAAACAGCCTCGGCGGGCGCATCGCGCTGCTGAAAAAAATCGAAAAATTGCTGCGGAAGCTGCCTTCCAAGCGGGACCGGATCCTCAGCCTGGTCGTGCTGGCGGCGGTGCCCGTGTTCGTGCTGTGGGCGGGGTTCCGCGTGCTGGACGGCAGGCAGGCCGCCGCAAAGATCGACGCGCAAAACGCGCTGCTGCTCCAGCAGATTGAACAGCTCGAGGCGCAGAACGAGGCGTACCTCGCCGTGCTGCGCAACGACGACCCCGAGGTCTTCCGCGACTACGTCATCCGCACGGCGCGCGAGCAGCTGGGGCTCTCCCTGCCCGGCGACCAGGTGTTCATCGACCGCTCGCTGTTCAAAT
>Ga0123353_10007591_pt1 | contig 14696 bp, 4 predicted proteins | sample TergutLab28metaG_3_FD_92763 | JGI IMG/M metagenome (GOLD analysis project Ga0123353, IMG submission 92763) | Labiotermes labralis P3 segment gut microbial communities from Petit-Saut dam, French Guiana - Lab288 P3 | ecosystem: Host-associated > Arthropoda: Insects > Digestive system > Gut ... | reverse complement strand
TGGACGTGGCGGTCCAGCGGGTGGCCGGCTCCGCCGATGCCACCGTCGGCGACCCGAGCATGGAGGTGAGCTGGGACGACGGCGCCACCTGGGCGCCCGTCACGGTCCACCCGGCCAACGGGCAGTCGGCGCCGCATGCCGATCTGACCGCCCCGGTCGGCGCGTCCTTCGCGACCATCCGCGCCAAGGTCACGGCGAGCGACGGCAGTTCGCTGACCCAGACCGTCACCCGGGCGTTCGGCGTCGCCTCGCCGCGGTGACCCGTCCGGGCGGCTGATCCCGGGCCGCCCTCTCCGGCAACCGGCAGCACTCCGCGGCCGCCCCCTGTTCCCCCTGGTCCTGCGACGCCCACCGCGGCTCGCAGGACCAGGGGCCCATCCCGTCAGCTCCCCACCCTCAGGAGGGAACGTCTTGGCGACACTCGATGACCGTTCACGAAAGGGGCTCAGACGGCTGCTGGGCGTCGCGGCGACCGCTGCGACGCTCGCGCTGACCGTCCAGCTCCCGGCGCAGGCCGCGCCCGGAGCCGCGTCCGGGCACACGGCGGCGGCCGGCACGCAGCAGTCCGCCGCCGCGAGCAAGTCGACACCGGCGGTGAAGACCACCGCGCACCCGTCGCACCGTCTCTGCGCGCACTCCAAGAACCCGGCGCAGGCATCGTGTTCCGCGGTGGAGCGGGACGACGTCGTGCAGAGCAAGGCGCAGGTCAGGGCCAACGCCGACGCCGTGCCCTCCGGGTTCGGCCCGGCGGACCTTCAGGCCGCCTACAACCTGCCGTCGACCGGCGGCGCGGGGCAGACGGTCGCGATCGTCGACGCGTACGACGATCCGAACGCGGAGTCCGAACTCGCCGCGTACCGGCAGCAGTACGGGCTGCCGGCGTGCACCACCGCCAATGGCTGCTTCACCAAGCTCGACCAGCGCGGCGGCACCAAGTACCCGACGGCCAACTCCAGTTGGGCCGGGGAGATCGCGCTCGACATCCAGATGGTCAGCGCGATCTGCCCCGACTGCAAGATCATGCTGGTGGAGGCGGACAGCGCCTCGATGGACAACCTCGGCACCGCGGTGGACACCGCCGTCGCCCAGGGCGCCGGGTTCGTCTCCAACAGCTACGGCGGGGCCGAGGATCCCTCCGACCCGCAGGCGGACTCCGCGTACTACGACCACCCGGGCGTCGTGATCACCGCCAGCTCCGGTGACGACGGCTACGGGGTGAGCTACCCCGCGGCCTCACCGTTGGTGACCGCGGTCGGCGGCACCTCGCTGGCGCGCGACGACTCCTCCGCCCGCGGCTGGTCGGAGTCCGCGTGGAGCGGCGCCGGCAGCGGCTGCTCGCACTACGGGACGAAGCCGGCCGTCCAGACCGACAGCGGCTGCGCCGCGCGCACCGTCGCCGACGTATCCGCGGTCGCCGACCCGAACACCGGCGTCGCCGTCTACTCGGCCTCGGCCTGGCACGTGTTCGGCGGCACCAGCGTCGCCTCCCCGGTCATCGCCGCGGTCTACGCGCTGGCCGGCGCGGCGCCGGCCGGGTCGTACCCGATGACCTTCCCGTACGGCCGTCCGCAGGCGCTCAACGACGTGACGTCGGGCTCCAACGGATCGTGCGGTGGCAGCTACCTGTGCACCGCCGGCACCGGCTACGACGGCCCGACCGGCCTCGGGACGCCCAACGGCGTCGCGGCGTTCACCAGCGGCCCGCACGCCGTGGTCCAGGGCACGGTCACCGACGGCGCCACCGGCAAGCCGATCGCCGGCGCGCTGGTCACCGCCGGGGACACCCGGGTGAGCAGCGCGGCCGACGGCACGTACGCGCTGACGGTCAGCCCCGGCACGTACGACATCGCGATCGCCAAGTTCGGCTACGCGACGAAGACGTTCACCGGTGTCGCGCTGACCGACGGTCAGACCCTCACCGAGGACGCGGCCCTGACCGCCAAGGCGACGGTGAAGATCACCGGCACCGTGACGGACGCCGCCGGCCACGGCTGGCCGCTCTACGCCACCGTCCAGGTCAAGGGCGAGCCGAGCAGCGCCGTGCACACCGACCCGGCCACCGGCCACTACACGCTGAGCGTCCCGGCGGACGGCAGCTACACCCTCCAGACCGCCGCCGCCTACGCCGGGTACACCCAGCCGGAGAGCAGCGTCACGGTGGGCGGCAGCGACCTCACCCAGGACGTCGCCGTCCCGGTCGACGAGGGATGCACCGCCGCCGGCTACTCGCTCCAGACGCACGGCGACAGCCAGGACTTCAGCACCGCGTCCGGCGCGACGCCGCCCGACGGCTGGACCGTCACCGACGACGCGGGCACCGGCCAGACCTGGCGCTTCGACTCCACCCGCGGTAACTCGACCACCGGATCAGGTCCGTTCGCGATGGTGGACAGCCGCACCTACGGGGCCACCGGGACGCAGGACACCTCGCTGGTCAGCCCGGTGTACGACATGAGCACCCAGACGCACCCCTACGTCTCGTTCGCCACCTGGTACGAGGGGTACAAGAACAGCACTGCAGACGTGGACCTGAGCCTGGACGGCGGCACCACGTGGACGACCGCGGGCGAATGGACCACCACGGCCAACCGCGGCCATGTCGCGCGCTTCGACCTGCCGCAGGCGGCGGGCCACAGCGACGTCCGGGTGCGGTTCCGCTACCTCGGGGCGTACTCCTACTACTGGGAGGTCGACAACGTCTTCATCGGCGGCCAGACCTGCGACCTGGTCCCCGGTGACCTGGTCGTCGGCCAGGTGACCGACAAGAACACCGGCAACGGCGTGGCCGGCGCGAGCGTGGTCTCCGCCGACAAGCCGGCCGAGTCCGCCACCTCCGCGCCGACCCCGGACGACCCCGCGCTCGGCGACGGCTTCTACTGGTTCTTCTCCACCCTCACCGGCACGCACCCGCTGACGGTGTCCGCGGGTCACTACTCGGCGGCGACCTCGTCGGTCACCCTGACCGCCGACCGCGCCAACACCGCGGACGTCGCCCTGAACGCCGGGCGGCTGTCGGTCAGTTCGTCCTCCGTAGCCAGGACGCTGGCCTGGCAGGGCAGCGGCTCGTCCACCGTCACGGTCACCAACACCGGGACCGCGGACGCCGTGGTGAACCTCGACGAGCAGGACCGCGGCTTCACCATGCAGAGCCGGTCGGCCGGCGCCGCGGACCAGGAGATCCCGGGCACCTACACGCCCGGGTTCATCGACCCGGCCCGCCGCACCACCGCCGCGCCCGCCGAGGCCGGCCCGGCCGCGCCTCCGTGGACCACGCTGGCGAACCTGCCGACCGCGGTCATGGACAACGCCGCGGCCACCGCGCCCGACGGCAAGGTCTACAGCGTCGGCGGGCTGAACGGGACCTCGATCCTCTCCGCGGTCACGGTGTACGACCCGGAGACGACCGCCTGGTCGGCCGTCGCCGACCCCGGGGTGCAGCGCGAGGCGCCGCAGGCCGCCTTCATGAACGGCAAGCTGTACGTCACCGGCGGATGGTCGGGCACCGGCGTGACCACGCAGTCCACGCAGGCGTACGACCCGGCGACCGGCACCTGGGCGAAGGTCGCGGACATCCCGCGCGGCTTCGCGGGCGCCGGTTCCGCGGTCGTCGGCGGCAAGTGGTACATCGTCGGCGGCTGTGCCGCGTCCTGCGGTGCGGCCGCGGTCGAGGTCTACGACCCGGCGACCGACACCTGGAGCGCCGCGGCCGACTACCCGGAGACCACGGCCTGGCTGGGCTGCGGCGGCATCGGCAGCGCGCTGTACTGCGCCGGCGGCTACAACGGCAGTACCGCCTCCACCCACGCCTACAGCTACGACCCGGTGACCGACACGTGGACGCGGCTGCCCGACATGCCGTTCGACCTGTGGGGCATGGGCGCGGCGGGCGCGGGCGGCAAGCTGCTGCTGTCCGCCGGGGTGACCGGTCAGAGCACCCTGCTGACCAACAAGGGCACCTCCTACGACCCGCTGACGAACACCTGGACGGCACTGCCCAACTCCAACGCCGCCCTGTACCGCGCCGGCAGCACCTGCGGCTTCTACAAGGTCGGTGGTTCCGGCGGCAACTACGCCCCGAGCAGCAACGTCGAGATGCTGCCCGGGTACGGCGACTGCACCGGCGCCACCGACGTCGGCTGGCTGTCCGCCGACCCGACGTCGATCACGCTGGCGCCCGGTCAGTCCACGACCGTGAAGGTCACCATGGACGCCTCGGGTTCGGCGATCAACCAGCCCGGCACGTACGCCGCCGCGCTGTCGATCCGGCAGAGCACGCCGTACCAGGTCGCCCCGATCGCCGTGGCGATGACCGTGCAGCCGCCCAAGTCCTGGGGCAAGATCACCGGAACGGTCACCGGGGCGCTCTGCTCCGCCGGTCCCGCGCCGCTCAGGGCCGCGACCGTGCAGATCGACGGATGGGCCCAGAGCTTCACGCTGAAGACCGACGCGGACGGGCGCTACCAGCTGTGGCTGGACGTCCGGAACAACCCGCTCATGGTCACCGCCGCCAAGGACGGCTGGGCACCGCATCCTGCCTCGGCCAAGGTCAAGCGAGGACAGACCACCGTCCTCGACTTCGCCCTGCACCCGGACCACGCCTGCGCCTAGGAAGGGGACTCCCTGAAGGGGTGCGGTGCGACTACAGCCATCCGCGCTGGGCCGCCCGCACCCCGGCCTGGAACCTGCCCGTGCTGCCCAGCCGGTCCTGGAGCACGCGGACCCGGCGCCGCAGCGTCCGCACGCTGACGCCGAACTGCCGGGCGATGGACTCGTCGGTCATACCGGCGCCCAGCAGTTCCACCAACTCCTGCTCGCCCGCGTCGAGTCCGCCGTCGCGCAGCAGCTCGCGGTCCGGGAACCGGCCGCGGCTGCGCACGGGTGCCCCCTGCCTCCACAACGCCTCGAACAGCGCCTGCAGCGCGTTCACCAGCGCCGACCCGTGGACGACCAGAGCGCGGTGACCGTGAATGCTCTCGTCCACGGTGAGCGGCAGCAGTGCCGAGCGGCGGTCGATCAGCAGCAGTTTCAGCGGCGCCTCGGCCAGCACGCGAGCCTCCTCGCCGCCGGCGACCATCGCGGTGATGTGCGCCAGCCGGGCCGGGTTGCCGAGGACGGCCGCCGCGTAAAGGGAGCGGAACCGTACGCCGCGCGCCAGCGCCTCCGCCTCGGCCAGGGCCATCGGCTCCTGCGCGCCCACGTACGGGGGAGCCTCGATGCCGCACAGCTCCCGTTCCGCTCCCGCGACCAGTTCCGCCACCCGCCTCGTCACGGACGCGCCGCCCTCGATGACCTCCAGGATCCCGTCGGGACGGCGGTGCACGCGTCCCTGCTCGTACTCCTGGCCGAGTTGGTCGCCCAGGTCGTGGGCTGCGGCGGTGAACCGGGCGGTGTCCTCCTGGCGCCGCCGCGCCAGGGAGCGCAGCGCCTCCCGCGGATCCACCGGCTCCGGAGTCCCGCGTCCCCGGGCGGGACGGCGCAGCAGCCCCTGCTGGAGGAGCCGCCGCGCCGCCCGCCGCACGCGCACGGGCGAGGCGCTCAGGGCCGTGGCCCAGCCGGCGGTCCCCGCGTCCGGGGCGCGCAGCACCGCCAGGTACACCGCGCGGTCGAAGGGGGTCAGGCCGAGCGCGTCCCAGCCAGGCGCGGCAGAGAGTTCCTGCCGCCTGCTCGGTGAGCCCACCCGACACCCCTTCGCGTTCCGCGCACCCGGACGTGACCGCTGCCGCCCTGTGCCGTCACATCAGGGCGACGTAGTCCTCGAGGGTCCTCCCCTTCACCTTGGTGACCGGCGGGGTCAGATGGTCCGCGGTGCTGTTCTGCGCCAGGTAGTTGGACACCACCCACTGCATGTCCTTCGCGTCGACCACGCCGTCGTGGTTGATGTCCGCGGCGCGGTCGGCCGTGCCGCGGGCCGCGTAGACGGCGGCGGCGTCCCGGGCGTCGATGACGTCGTCCCCGTTGACGTCCCCGGCGACCAGCGCCGCCGCGGAGGAGGCGGCGGTGCCGGCGATGCCCCAACTGCCGTGCTGCGCCATGTCGATGTCCTCGTACCAGGTGAAGTGGCCGGGGACGTGCACCGCGAAACGGTAGGGCGCGGCGGTCGCCGGCAGGCCGGCGAGCGACATGCGGCCGGTGGCGTCCGGCTTGAGTTCGTAGCGGGTGCCGTCGGGTGCGGTGAGGGTGGCGGTGATGCCGTCGGCGGTGTAGTCGCGTGCCGGGTCGAACGCGAAGCCCGGGGTCAGCAGCGCCTGGGCCGCCGGGCGGGCGTTGAAGAGCGAGCCGGTGTTGAGCCTGGTGACCGAGCCGTAGAACTGGGTGTTGAGCGCCACCTTGGTCCCGTCGGCGCTGGTCGCGTTGGTGGTGCCGGTGGTGAGGCTCGCGGTGTTGGTCCACGCGCCGTCGAGCACCTGGTAGGTCACCTTCAGCAGCGGCAGCGAGTCGGCGGTGATGCCGCCCGCGGCCGACACGTCGAACGACGCGGTGGTGTACGCGCCCGCGTCGCTGCCGCCGTCCGTCGTCCGGATCGCGGACGGGCCGAACTGCGCGAGCGCGTCGGTCGGTTCGATCGACACGATCCTGGTGTTACGGGCGTCGTAGCGGATCTGGCTGCTGAACGAGGTCCACTGCTTGAGGTTGTGGGCGGTGAGGGTGTACGTCACCAGGTCGCCCGGGCGGGCGGCAGCGGCGGAGGCGTCACCGACGACATAGGGCCGGCCGGCGTCGATCACGTTGATCATCCGCACGTCCCCGAGGTTCCCGGCGGCGTCCGCCGGCCACAGCTTGACGAAACCCACCGGCGGCCCGGTCGGCAGCGTCGCCTGCCCGGAGATCCGTCCGTCCGCGTCCGGCGCGAGCTGGTGCTCGGGCGCGATCGGGCTGAACGTCGAGTAGTACAGCGTGTTGTCGGCCTGGCCGATGTCGAGCCCGGCCTTGCGGATGGCGTCGGTCTGGCCGTCGAGCAGGGTGCCGGACAGGCTGAACGCCGTGGTGCCGACCGGGCGTTCGACGACCGTGGGCTTCGCCGGGTCCCACGCGCCGTACGCGTCGGTGTAGGTCGGAGCCTTCGAGTCGACGTAGATGTCGCGCAGTTCGGGGTAGGTGGTGCCCTGCGCGTCGCTGCCGACGATCCGCAGCTTGTAGTGGCCGTCGGTGGGCCACTTGCCGCGCGGGTCGACGGGCGTGTCGGCGCGCCCGGTGAGCGGGTGGTAGTAGCCGTGGACCGTCGCCGGGCCGTAGAGCACGCCCTCGGTGAGCCCGGTGGTGTCGATGGACCCGATGTAGCCGATGTCCTGGCCCGAGGCGTCGTCGAGGAAGATGTCCACCGAGCTGAGCTGCCCGGCCATCTGCAGGTCGAAGGTGACCGTGCCGGCGGCGGAGCCAGTGGTACCGGCGCCCTGGCCGGTGCTCAGCACCGACTTGGTCATGTCCAGCCTGGCGAAGCCGGTCTTGGCGATCCGCATGCCGAACGGCACGTGCAGGGACGGGTGTTGGGCATCGTCCGGGGTGAGCGTCAGCGCGCCCTCGTAGTAGCCGGCCGGCGTGCCCGCGGGCACCTCCAGGTCGGTGCGGACATAGCCCTTGCCGTGGCCGCCGATCTGGACGTGGTCGGTCGCGGTCAGCGTCATGCCCGCCGCGGCGGCGTCACCGGACGTGCCGGAGCCCCGGGTGAAGGCGGCCGCGACCGTGTACCGCACGGTGCTGCCCGAGCTGTTGGACACCTGGAGCTTGTCCGAGCGGGAGATCTCCTTGCCCAGCGGCAGCGTGCCGAAGTCCAGTGCGCCGGTGCGGTAGTGGCGCTGCACCGTGGACCCGTCGAGGGCGGTGTACGCGGTGGTGGCGTCGACGTCCACGGCGGTGGTCGCGTGGACGGCGGCGTACGGGTCGATGCGGCCCGCGCCGCTGTCGAAGACGCTGGTGGCGCCCGGCAGCGGGTGCGCGGTGTTCATCAGCGCGGTCTTGACGCCGTCCGGCGTGAGCGACGGGTCGTGCTGGAGCAGCAGCGCGGCGGCCCCGGCGACATAGGGGGTCGCCATCGAGGTGCCGCTGAGCCGCTGGTAGGCGTAGGTGTAGTCGTCGCTGGAACCGTCGGCGTCGACCACGTCGGCCGGCACCGAGGACAGGACGCTCACGCCGGGCGCGGTGACCTCGGGCTTGATGGTGTTGGTCCCGTAGACCGGGCCTCGCGAGCTGAAGGAGGCCAGCCCGCCGGTGCCGAGGGTGAACTCGCCGCCCGGCGCGAAGGACACCGAGGCGCCGCCGGAGGTCTGCGCGGCGAGCGCGGCGCCGTCCGCCGTGGTCAGCGAGAACGCGGGGACGAACGTCCCGCTCTCGCCGAGGTACGAGGGTATGTACCCCTCGGCTGCGTTGTCGTTGACCAGCAGCACGGCGACCGCGCCCATCGTACGGGCCCGCTCCACCTTCTCGTTGAGCGTGATCGCGCCGCGCTGCACCAGCGCCACCCGGCCGGTGACGTCCTTGCCGGTGTAGCCGGCGGCGGTGCCGGTGCCGACGTCCACCACCGGGTAGCTGCCGTGGGCCAGCGCGGCGAGGGCGTCGCCGTACGGCTGGGCGAGCAGGCGGCCCTGCGCTCCGGCGGATCCGGCGGTCACCGTGTACGACGGCAGGTGCAGCGGGGTGTCGTTGGCGCCGACCGTGATCGGCAGCGCCGCCGCGCCCGGCGTCCCCAGCGTGTAGGCGCCGGGGCCGCTGTTGCCGGCGGCTATGACGGTGGTGATGCCGTCGAGCACCATCGTGTCGGCGGCCACCGCCTCCGGGCTGAGCGGCGCGTCGACCGGCGCGCCGAGCGACATGTTGACGACGTTCATGCCGTCCTTGACCGCCTGGTCCATGCCGGCCAGGACCGCGCTGGTGCTGCCGCTGCCGTAGGGGCCGAGCACGCGGTAGGCGTACACCTTCGCGCCGGGCGCGACGCCGTGCGCGGCGCGCTCGGTCGACTCGTCGCCGCGGCCGGCGATGATGCCGGCGACGTGGGTGCCGTGCAGCGTGTAGTAGGTCTCCCCGCTGTTCGTGCGCGGCTGCCCGGACGCCTTCCAGTCGGCGTACGTGGTCTCCATCGGGTCGTCGTCGTTGTCGACGAAGTCGTGGCCGCCCGCGTAGGCGTCCTTGAGGTCCGGGTGGTGGTAGTCGATGCCGGTGTCGATGATGCCGACCTTCACGCCCGCGCCGGTGACGCCCTCGGCGTGCAGGCGGCGGACGCCCGCGGCGATCGCGTCCTCGTCGCTGCTGTCCGTACCGCCGGCCGCGGCGGTCGTGCCGCTCGTGCCGGCCGCCTGGTCGTCGAGCGCGTGCACCGTGGTGTCCGGCCAGACCGACGCCACCTCGCCGAGCGTGAGGAGGTCCGCGACCCGGTTGCCGGGCAGCGACATGCTGACCCCGTCGAACCCGTCGGTGTAGGCGCGCCGCACGGTGTAGCCGTCGCCGGTCTTCTTGCCGGCGCCGCCGGGGAACGCCTTGGCCAGCGAGGCGTCGAAGCCCGTGTGGGCGTTCTGCACGGCCTGCCGTGCCGACGCGGCCGACAGGCTGCGGCCCTGCTCCGCGGCGAGCAGCCGGGCGGCCGCCGCGGCGGGCTGCCGGAACCGCACGATCACGTCGACCGGGCGGTCGGACTTCAGCACCGACTGGTCAGTGACGTGCAGGCCGTCCGCGTCGATGGCGCTCAACCGGTGCAGGGCCTGGCGCTGCTGCGGGCTGAGCGAGGAGAGGAGCTGCTCGGCGGCGCTGCGGCCGGCGGTTCCGGAGGCGTTCGGCTGTGCGTGTGCCTGCGCGGGCAGTCCGAGGAGCAGGGCGGTGAGCGCGGCGGTCGGCAGGGTATACCCGCGTCTGCTGCGGCGCGCTGGGCGCGAGGTCATGGGTCGTTCCGTTCCTGGGCGGGCATGGTGCTGCCCACACCCGGAGCGAGCCGGTGGCGGGCGGTATCCGTCGAGGATGCACGCCGGCAGGACGGGTGCGACATCCGATCGGATGGCGAGACGGCGACGTGACGAGATGTCGCCACGCCTCCGTGCCTGCTCGCAAGGCCCCTGGCTCCGCTCCCTTTCGAGGACAGACGGTGACACCCGCAAGGGCAATGGACGACACTGATCGGCATGCCGTCCGACCTCGGAGTACCGCCGCCCGACGGGTCCGCGCTGCAACCCGCCCTCACCCGCCTGTACGAGGAGCTGCGCCGCGCCGAGTCGGCGGTGGCCGGCGTGATCGAGGCGTGCGACCGCGAGCACGGCGCGTCGATCCCGGGGCTGGTGGAGTTCGTGGAGGGGCGGGAGGCCCAGGGGCGCAGGCTGACGGAACTGGAGTACGGGGCCCGGACCTCGATCCTGGTCTGCCAGTCCGGCGCCAACCGGGTCGCGCCCGTGCCGTCCACGTTCACCACCCCGGCACCCGAGTCCCCGGTCCCCAGGGAGGATCCGCGCGGCAAGCTGGCCGGGGTGGACTACCGCGTGCTGGTGGACCGGGACTTCCTGTCCGAGCCCACCGCCGTGCTCGCTCTCGACGAGCGGCTCGCCGAAGGCCACCGGGTGCGGGTGATGGACCACCCGCTGACCAAACTCGTCGTCGTCGACGAGCAGGTGGCGATGGTGCAGCTGAGCCCCGAGCGGTCGATGGTGCTCAGACCGCCGCTGGTGATGCTGGTGGGTGAACTCTTCGAGGCGCACTGGCGGCGGTCGCGGCCCTACCTGCGGGAGGAGGGCGACCTCGACCCGAACGACCGGCGGATCCTGCAGCTCATGCTCTCCGGGCTCACCGACACGGCGACGGCCAACCAGTTGGGCACGTCGCCGCGGACCGTGCAGCGCAGGCTGCGCGCGCTGATGGACGCGGCCGCCGTCTCCTCGCGCGTCCAGCTGGGCTGGTACGCGATCCGCAACAACTGGGTCTGACCCGGTCCTGACGCACGGCGGGCCGAGCCCGTCCCGGAGGACGGGCCCGGCCCGCCGGTCATGCGGGGGACGGGTTCAGAGCTGCGCCACCACCACCTTGGTGGTGCCCTGGTCGGTCAGGTCGTAGGCGTAGAACGCCACCTGGTCGTGGTCGTTGAGACCGATGCCCTCGGTCGGCATCCAGTGCTTCGGGTCGACCATCGCGCCGAGGTCGTACATCCGGCCCTGCGGGTCCCAGACCACCGCGGTGTCCTGGTCGGGCGCGGTCTCGGCGGTGCCGGCGATCCAGCCCTGGTCGTTGACCGCCAGCGCGTGCGCGTCGTACCCGAAGTCGGGCAGCCGGGTCATCGTGCCGCCCGGCTTCAGCACGAAGGCGTCGTCACCGCTGGTGCCGACGATCTCCCCCGAGGCGTTGACGGCCTGCGCGTAGCTGTCGGCCATCCCCGGCAGCGTGCCGAGGTCGGTGACGGTGCCGTCCGGCGACCACTTGACCGCGCGGCGCAGGCCGTTCAGCGACGAGTGCCCGACGACCGTGCCGTCGTCGGCGATCGCCAGCGGTTCGGTGAGCTGCGCGCTCGACGACAGGTGCGGGAGCGCGCGGAAGCCGCCCGCGGCCGTCCACACGAACGGGTCGTTGACCTCGGTGTTCCGGCCGGTCGCCGGGTCGGTGACATAGCCAGTGGCGTTGCCGACGACGGTCCCCGAGTCGTTCACCGCGAAGGCCCGGTCGAAGGTGTAGGCCCGCCAGTCGGGCATCGGCAGCACGGTGAGCTTGCCGGCGGCGTCCCACACACCGCCGTGCGTCTGGCTGCCGATGGTGAGCTGGCCGGCGGCGTAGCCCGCGGTGCGGCTCTGCCCGAGGACGTGGCCGTCACGGGCACCGCCGTTGTCGAGCAGCGCGACACCGTGCTGCGGGTCCCAACGCACCGGCACGCTCTGCCCGTTGACCTGCTTGGAGCCGGCGACCTGACCCAGGTCGGTGAGGCTGAAGCCGATCGCCGGGCCGAAGCTGCCGGTCACCGTGACCTGCGGCTGGGTGAGCGTGCCCACCACCAGGTCCGCGCTGCCCAGGGTGGTGCCCTGGTCGGTCGCGACGGAGAAGCGGCCGACCAACTGCCGTCCGGCGGGCGGTCGGGTGTCGGCGGTCATCCGGCCGCGGACGGTGAGCTTGCCGCCGTGCGGCAGCGCGACCGGTGCGGCGTCGTCGACGGTGACCGATCCCAGGGAGTCCGAGAAGACGGTGTCCTGGATGTCGACGGCGGTGCTGCCGGAGGGCACGTGCGTGCCGGCGACGTAGATCTCGTAGTAGCCGGGCGCAGGATCGTCCACGGCGATCGACTCCTGCGAGCCGCCGTGGGTGGACGAACCGACGAGGACCCCGGCGGCGCTGACCAGGTACAGGTCCAGATCCGCCTGGGGATCCGTCGCGTTGCCCATGGTGATCTCCAGCCGCTTGCCGTCCCGCGGCACCGCGATCTGCTTGCCGGTCATCTGGCCGTCCGCGACCGTCGGGTGGTCCTGCGCCATCGCGCCCAGCGCGCCGCCGGTGGCGTGCGCGGTGACCGGGCCGAAGGCGTTGGTCGCGGTGAACGTGCGCTCGACGGGCTCGTGCACCGCGGCCTCGTCGACCGTCCCCGACGCCGGGTCGAGCACGGCGCCCTGCACGGCCGCGGTCATCCGGTACGGGTTCTCCAGCGCGGGGGAGGTGCGGCGGCTCTCCACCTGGAACTCCCAGACGCCCGCCATCGGCTGGTGGTAGGTCCGGGTCGCCGGATCGCATTCCTTCGGGTCGGAGTAGGAGGAGTAGCAGCGGCCCGACGCGTTGTCGTCGACCGGCTTGCCCTGCGGATCGATCGCCAGGAAGCGGGTCTGGCTGCCCTTGGCGAGGCCCGACAGGTCGGCCTTCAGCGCCTGCGCGCCGGCCGGGACCGCGACGAACAGCGAGGTGGTGCCGTTGCGTTCGACCTGGCCGCTCTGCGCGGCGCTGTAGGCCGGCGCCGCCGGGGCGTCGGCGGCGACCACGGTGACCAGCACGAGCTTGTCGACGCCGGGCGTCGCCGGGTCGTCGACGCGCAGCACCGCGGAGTGCGCGCCGCCGGTGCGCGGCAGCGCGCGCACCTCGACCGTGGCGGCTTTCCCCTGCGGCAGGGTCACCCGCGACGGCGCGGAGAACGTCCCGTCGTTGCCGAGCCAGGACAGCTCGGCCTGGTCGCTGCCGCCGCCGGTGCGGGTGAGCTGCACCTGGTACGTCCGGGCCGTTCCGGCGGTCTGGCCGCCCTGGTCCGGCGCGCAGCGGTTGTACAGCCCGTCGCCGGCGCGCGGGGTGACCAGCGCGTCGGCGAGCACCGTGCACACCGGTGCCCTGACGCCGTACGCGGTCGGCTCGGCGTCCTTGGCCAGCACGTTCCACGCCTTGCCGACGGATATCAGACCGGCGCCCTGGGCGTAGGCGGGGACGTCGTGCAGGAAGTCCGCGGTGCCGGTCATCGCGGTCCGCAGGGCGGCCGGGCTGACCTGGCGGTGGCCGGCCGCCGCGGCCGAGAGCAGCAGCGCGGCGGCTCCGGTCGCCTCCGGCGAGGCCATCGAGGTGCCGTTGTACATCGCGTAGCCGGGCGGCAGGTCGTAGCCGGCCTGCGGCACGCCCTCGCCGGTCTGCCACATCGGGACGGTGGAGACCGCCGCTCCGGGCGCGACCAGGGTCGGCTTGAGGCCGCCGTCCTCGCGCGGCCCGCGCGAGGAGAACGGGAACAGCGCCTGCGAGGCGGCGACCTTCGAGCCGTAGTCGGCCCACCAGGTCTGCTTGCTGACGGACGCGCCGACGCTGACCACCTCGGTGGCCGTCGACGGCTCGGCGACGGTGTTCATGCCGGGGCCGTCGTTGCCGGCGGAGACGAAGAGCTGCACGCCGTAGTCGTCGATCAGCCGGTTGTAGAGCAACTCCCGCACGCTCGAACCGTCGTTGAGCGCGGTCAGGCCGCCGATCGACATGTTCACCACGTCGACGTGCCGGTTGACCACCGCGTCGATCATGCCCTCGGTCAGCGCGTAGTCGCTGCACCCGGCGGCGACGCAGACCCGCTCGGAGACGATCCGGGCGCCGGGCGCGGCGCCGTCCATCCGCCCGCCGAACAGGCCGTGGCCCGCGGTGATGCCGGCCACGTGGGTGCCGTGCGTGCCGGACACCAGGCCGAGGCTGACGAAGTCCGCGGTCTTTCCGGCGTAGGCGGCGCCGCGCGCCGAGAGGTCGACGCCGTCCCGGTGCTCGACGGTGAACGGCACCGTCTCGGCGACGGCCGTCTTCGGGTCGTCGGTGCCGAAGTGCGCGACCTGGCCGCTCTCGGCGTACGGGCGCACGATGTCGCCGTCGCCGAAGGCATGGTCCTGGTCGGCGTCCACCCAGATGGTGTGGTCCGAGGGGCGGTACAGCACCCCGAACACGTCGCCGGTGTCGCCGTCGCGATTGACGTCCCTGCCCAACTCGCTGTTGTACAGCGACTTCTCGGCGAAGGTCTGGAACTCGTAGGCGCCGGGCGGCGCGGTCCAGGTGACGCCGCCGGAGCGGAAGGTGCCGTCGGTGACGGTGACCTTGGTGCGCATCTCCAGCCAGGTCGGGTCGCCGTCGAGCACCGGGTCCGTGGCGGTGTACCAGCCGGTGATCTTGCGCTCGCCGGTGGTGGTGGTCCGCAGCGCAGGGTGGTCCAGGTCCACCCCGGTGTCCAGGATGCCGACGGTCTCCCCGCGGCCGTCCCAGGTGGGGTGCTGGTGGACGAAGTCCACCGCGCCGGTCTCGCCGGCCGGCAG
>Ga0123353_10007590_pt1 | contig 14696 bp, 12 predicted proteins | sample TergutLab28metaG_3_FD_92763 | JGI IMG/M metagenome (GOLD analysis project Ga0123353, IMG submission 92763) | Labiotermes labralis P3 segment gut microbial communities from Petit-Saut dam, French Guiana - Lab288 P3 | ecosystem: Host-associated > Arthropoda: Insects > Digestive system > Gut ... | reverse complement strand
GGAGGGACGATAAGATGGCAAAAGAGAGATTTGAGCGAACGAAGCCGCATGTGAATGTAGGAACGATAGGTCATATTGATCATGGCAAGACGACGTTGACGGCTGCGATAACGAAGCACATGGGTTTTCGTGGTATGGCTGATTTTGTGGCGTATGATCAGATTGATAAGGCTCCTGAAGAGAAAGCCAGGGGGATTACGATTGCGACGGCTCACGTGGAGTATGAGACTGAAAAGCGTCACTATGCCCACGTAGATTGTCCGGGTCATGCGGACTATATTAAGAACATGATTACCGGAGCTGCTCAGATGGACGGAGCGATTTTGGTAGTGGCAGCGACCGATGGACCGATGCCACAGACCCGGGAGCATATTCTTTTAGCTCGTCAGGTAGGAGTACCGAAGATAGTTGTATTTTTGAACAAGTGCGACATGGTAGATGACGAAGAATTAATTGAGTTGGTCGAGATGGAACTTCGTGAGTTGTTAGATAAGTATGATTTTCCTGGAGATGTGACTCCGATTGTTCGTGGTTCGGCACTTCGTGCGTTAGAAAGTGATGATACTAATAGTGCAGAAGCAGAGTGTATTACGCAATTAATGGACGCCATAGATTCTTATATTCCGGAGCCGGCTCGTGAGAAAGACAAGCCGTTTTTGATGCCGATTGAAGACGTGTTTAGTATTTCTGGTCGTGGTACAGTAGTTACGGGAAGGATTGAGCGAGGTATTGTTCGTGTTGGCGAAGAGATTGAGTTGGTAGGTATCACCCCGACCACGAAGACGACTTGTACGGGAGTTGAGATGTTCCGTAAGTTGTTAGACGAGGGTCAGGCGGGAGATAATGTAGGGTTATTATTGCGTGGAACCAAGCGAGAAGAAGTGCAGCGTGGTGAAGTTGTGGCGAAGCCTGGGAGTATTACACCTCATACGAAGTTTAAGGCGGAAGTATATATATTGAGTAAAGAAGAAGGTGGGCGTCATACGCCATTTTTTAATGGATATCGTCCTCAGTTTTATTTCCGTACGACGGATGTGACAGGGATTTTGAATTTGCCTGAGGGAGTGGAGATGATCATGCCTGGGGATAATATAACGATTACGGCGGAATTGATTACTCCTATTGCGATGGAAGAAGGGCTTCGGTTTGCGATACGAGAAGGCGGTCGTACTGTAGGTGCGGGCGTGGTTAGTCAGATTATTGAATAGGTTTTGCTCGGGAGAAAAATGGTGAGAGTTATTATTACCCTTGCATGTGGCGAATGCAAAAGACGAAACTACAGTACAACTAAAAATAAAAAAACGACTCCAGATAAATTGGAGTTTAGTAAGTATTGTAAATTTTGCCGAAAACATACACTGCATAAAGAAACAAAATAAAATACGTGTAGGCCAGTAGCTCTAATGGTAGAGCGCCGGACTCCAAATCCGGGTGCTGGGGGTTCGAGTCCCTCCTGGCCTGCCATTATTAGATGAGAGACTTTGCGATGGGAGCTGAGATGAAAAAAGAAAAGCTCAAGAGCCAGGCTATAAAGATAACAACGCCAAAACGCACAATGCCCAAAGCCAAAGCGACCCCTCAAGGCCCAGGCATTATTGAAAAGGGTATAAATTTCTTACGCGAGGCGAAGGTTGAACTCAAAAAAGTAGTATGGCCTGCCCGAAAACAAGTCATTGCTTCTACAGTGGTTGTGTTGGTATTCGCACTTATTGCGGCGGTGTTTTTTGGGTTGGCAGACTATACGCTTTCTACATTTTTTAAATTTGTTATGAGTCGCTAGGCACGAGGAGAAGTATCGTGGAACATAAATGGTATGTTGTCCATGTATATTCGGGATTTGAAAATAAAGTTAAATCGGTGTTAGAAGAGCGTATCTCTCAATTTTCGACACCCGAAAAATTTTCAGAAGTCGTTATTCCTACGGAACAAGTAGTGGAGATGGTTAAGGGTAAACGTAAGACTTCGATGAGAAAATTTTACCCGGGATATATTTTGGTAAAAATGAACTTGGATCGCGATACGTGGCATATAGTGACAGGCACTCCCAAAGTAACTGGCTTTTTAGGTGGGCGAGAAACCCCAACCCCTATTTCAGATGAAGAAGCAAATGTTATTTTAAATCGGATGGAAGTTGGTCAAGCGAAGCCGCAGCCGAAATTTCAATTTGAGGTTGGAGATGAAATTCGAGTGGTGGACGGTCCATTTACGAACTTTAACGGAATGATTGAAGAAGTAAATCCGGAAAAAGGGAAAATGAAGGTCATGGTTAGCATTTTTGGTCGTTCAACGCCTGTTGAATTAGACTTCATACAAGTGACCAGACTATAATTTGGTATATCAGGAGAACTAAAATGGCAAAGAAGGTAATGGCTTTAATTAAACTACAGGTTCCAGCGGGAAAAGCGAATCCTTCGCCCCCTATCGGACCTGCGCTGGGTCAGCATGGCGTCAATATTATGGATTTCTGTAAAGCATTTAATGCAAAGACGGCCAGTCAAGACGGCATGATTATTCCTGTCGTTATTACGGTGTTCCAAGATAGAAGTTTTACCTTCATCACCAAAACACCTCCTGCCGCAATTTTATTAAAAAAAGCGGCTGGTCTGAATAGCGGATCTGCCAATGCGAAAAAAGATAAAGTGGCTCAGCTGACAATGGCTCAAGTAGAAGAAATCGCAAAACTGAAAATGCAGGACTTAAATGCATATGATGTTGCGGCGGCTTGTAAAATTATTGCGGGAACTGCTCGTAGTATGGGTATTGAAGTTGTGTAATTACGCTATCAATATAGAATAATTGATACGATGAATAAGAACCAAGGAAAAGGATAAAGAGAGATGCCAAAGCATGGTAAAAAATACCAGGAATCAAGTCAAAAAATTGATTCAGATGTGCGCTACGGGTTTCATGACGCCATTCAAACAGCACTAGAAACTTCTTATGCGAAATTTGACGAAACAGTCGATATTGCTGTTCGTTTGGGCGTAGACCCACGGCATGCAGATCAGATGGTTCGTGGAACGGTAGTGTTGCCCAATGGCCTCGGAAAAGATGTTCGTGTGTTGGTGTTTGCAAAAGGAGAAAAAGAAAAAGAAGCTTTGGATGCAGGCGCGGATTATGCTGGAAACGACGAATTAGCCGATAAAATTAAAGATGGCTGGTTTGAGTTTGATCGCGTGGTGGCAACACCGGACGTAATGGGAACCGTTGGGAAAATTGGTCGTGTGTTAGGACCTCGAGGCTTGATGCCAAATGCAAAAACAGGAACCGTTACATTTGATGTAGCAAAAGCAGTAAACGAGCTAAAATCCGGAAAGATTGATTTTCGTGTAGAAAAAGCTGGAATTATTCATGTGCCGGTAGGAAAAGTATCTTTTGGTGTTCAAAAGCTTGCGGAAAATATTCAAGCGTTCTTGGAAACAGTGGTGAGGCTAAAGCCGTCTACAAGCAAAGGTACCTATTTAAAAAGCATTTCAGTTTCAACGACAATGGGTCCAGGTGTTCGCATGGATGTTATTCAAGTGCGAGATATGCTCAGCTAGTTGAATTAAAAAGGATGTCTTCTTAACTGGTAAGAAGACAAAATATCCTGTCAAAGATCGTAGGTTCGTTTTTAAAAAGCGTTTAATCAAATGAAAATTTGGCCTACCGAGACGGATGCCACCGTGTTTTATCAGCCATTTCGGCTAATTTAAAAACACCTCATCCGTGGTTTTTACAGTAATGGAAGGGAGGTGTGAAGAGGCGTGAGTGTGAATAAGAATTTAGAAAAGAAACAAGAGATTGTAAGTGATTTGCAAGAGGGCTTTGAGAGTTCTGTCATGATCGTTGCGACAACCTATAAAGGCCTCAATGTGGAGGTACTAAGTGCGTTCCGCAAGCAAATGTACGATGTTGGTGCCAAATATCAAGTTGCGAAGAATACTCTTCTAAGAAGGGCTGCGGATGGGACTCAGGCCGCAGTGCTGATGGAAAGTTTTGTTGGATCAACGGCTGTAGCATACACAAATAATGATCCGATTGTGTTGGCCAAAACATTGGTAGCGTTTGCAAAAAGCAATGAAGAACATTTTTCTATTAAATCGGTTGTAATGGAAGGCAAGTTTCTAACCGAAATAAATTTGAAAATGTTATCAGAGTTGCCGTCGAAAGAAGTTTTATTGAGTCAACTACTTTCTGTTATGCAAGCAATTCCTACAAGCTTTGTTCGTGTGCTCAATGCGGTGCCGACAGGTTTAGTGAACGTTTTAATGGCTATCAAAGATCAGAAAGAAGCTGCCTAACTTTTATATGAACAAATTAAATATAATTTTAAATCTACGCCAAATCCATGTTGGATCTGGTATTAAGATGCCTTGGAGGATTTTTTAAAATGGCTATTACAAAAACAGACGTAATTGATTTTATTGCTAGCATGAGTGTTCTTGAACTTTCTGAATTCATTAAAGAATTGGAAGAAAAATTTGGTGTTTCCGCTGCTGCTCCAGTAGCCGTTGCGGCTATGGCTCCAGCCGCAGGTGGTGGTGCTGTGGCTGCTGCAGAAGAAAAGACCGAATTTGATGTTATTTTGGCTTCCGCCGGAGATCAAAAAATTAACGTTATTAAAGAAGTTCGTGCGATTACTGGTCTTGGTTTAAAAGAAGCTAAAGATCTTGTAGAAGGTGCACCGAAGCCCGTAAAAGAAGGTGTCGCTAAAGAAGAAGCAGAAAAAATTAAAGCGCAACTGGAAGGCGCTGGCGCAAAAGTAGAAGTGAAATAATCTATTTTATGCCCACAAGGAGAGGCCGACTGGCGGTATTTTTGCTAGTCGGCATGACTTGTTTATGGGAATAAGAATTTGTATTCCCAAGCTGTTTAAAGAAAACAGTACGTTATGGTGCTTGCCACAGAAGCTATCGTGGCTTCTTCAACCTTCAATGTAGAGGTGAAAAATCATGTCTAAAAACCCTTCCATACTGAAGCGCATTCGAAAAAACTTCGGAAAAATTCAGGAAATTGTTGAAATTCCTGACTTGATCGGAATGCAGAGAGAGTCTTATCAACGTTTTTTGCAAATGGATATAGACCCAAGTAAACGAGAAGATATCGGTCTGCAGGCAGTTTTCCAATCTGTTTTTCCGATTAAAGATTTTACCGGAACTGCATCTCTTGAATTTGTATCGTATTCTTTTGCTGATGTGAAACATTCTGTTGAGGAATGTGTTCATCGAGGCATGACATATGAATTGCCGATTCGCTTAACCGTACGATTAGTGGTGTACGATGTAGATAAAGAAGCTGGCACATCCAACATTCGTGATGTAAAAGAACAAGAAATCTATTTTGGCACGATTCCATTAATGACACCTCGGGGAACATTTATTGTTAATGGAACAGAGCGAGTTGTTGTAAGCCAACTGCACAGATCTTCGGGCGTGTTCTTTGATCATGATAAAGGGAAAACGCATTCTAGCGGTAAAGTGATTTATGCTTCCCGAATTATCCCTGTAAGAGGTTCATGGATTGATATGGAAGTGGATCCGAAAGATGTCGTGTATATTCGAATCGACCGTAGGCGAAAATTCCCTATAACAGTATTGTTTAAAGCGTTTGGGTATACGCTGGAAAATATTTTGGATTATTTCTATGATTTTGAAGGAATTATCGTAGAAAAAAATAAAATTTATCGTAAGTACAATCCTGATTTTTTAAAAGGTCAGCGGGCAACGCACGATATTTTGGATCCTAAGACGGGCGAAATATTGGTAAAAAAAGGTCGCGTTTTTACAAAACGTGCGATTGCTTCTCTACAAGATGCGAAAATTGAGCGAATTCCAGCAATTTTGGAAGATATTTTAGGTAGACCTTTCCCGCGAACAATTTTGCATCCTAAAACAAAAGACGTAATTGTAGCAACCAATGAAGTGTTAACAGAAGAAAACTTCAAAAAACTACAAAGTGTCAGAATCAACGAATTTGATCTCTTGTTCATTGACGGCATTACCTCTAGCGAATCAATTCGAAAAACTTTGTTGTTAGATAAAGTGTCGACAAAAGAAGAAGCGTTGGTGGAAATTTACAAACGTCTTCGTCCAGGAAATCCGGCAACACCAGAAGTGGCGCAAGATTTTATCGATAACTTGTTCTTTAAAACGGCGTATTATGATTTGTCTGGCGTAGGACGAATGAAGATTAATTTGCGTTTGGGAATTAATACGCCAACTACGGTAACAACCCTTCGCAAAGAAGACATCTTATTAACCACCAAAACATTGGTGAAGCTGAAAGATGTTCAGGGGAAAGTGGACGATATTGATCATTTAGGAAACCGTCGAGTTCGTGCCGTTGGCGAATTGTTGGAAAATCAGTATCGAATCGGATTGGTTCGAATGGAGCGGGCGATTAAAGAGCGTATGAGTCTGCAGGAAGTAGATGCTCTAATGCCACACGACTTAATTAATCCAAAGCCAGTTTCAGCGGTGGTAAAAGAATTTTTTGGAACAAGCCAGTTAAGTCAATTTTTAGATCAAACCAATCCGTTATCAGAAACAACCCATAAACGTCGTTTGAGCGCATTGGGACCAGGAGGATTAACACGTGAACGAGCAGGTTTTGAAGTACGCGACGTGCATCCATCCCATTATGGTCGAATTTGTCCGATTGAAACGCCGGAAGGGCCTAATATCGGATTGATTGTATCGTTAAGTACGTATGCTCGTGTAAATGACTTTGGATTTATTGAAACGCCATATCAGATTGTAAAAAATTCAAAAGTATTAAATGAGGTTCGCTTTTTAAGTGCTTTTGAGGAAAAAGATTATCCGATTGCTCAAGCAAATGCGCCGTTGGATAAAAGTCGAGCATATACAGAGCCATTGGTAACTTCTCGTGTGGCAGGCGAATTTATGATGTCAAAACGAGAAGAAATTGAACTAATGGACGTTTCTCCAAACCAGCTCGTGAGTGTTTCAGCATCGTTAATTCCGTTTTTGGAAAATGATGACGCAAACCGTGCGTTGATGGGATCGAACATGCAACGTCAGGCGGTTCCCTTAATGAATCCGGAAGCACCTTTGGTAGGAACGGGTATTGAAGGCATTGTTGCTAAAGATTCAGGTGTAACCATTGTGGCAGAAAGAGATGGTGTCGTGAAAGAAGTAGACGCTTCTTGCATTATTCTTTCTCATGATGTGGCAGAAGGGTCTGTAGATCAACCGGTAACGGTCTATAATTTGTTAAAGTTTATACGTTCAAACCAAAGCACCTGTTTTAATCACCGACCTATTGTAAAAAAAGGTCAATATATAAAAGCTGGAGAAGTGATTGCAGATGGACCAGCCACAGAACAGGGTGAATTGGCACTTGGCAAAAATGTAACGGTCGCCTTTATGCCTTGGGGTGGGTACAATTTTGAAGACTCAATCTTGGTAAGCGAAAGCTTGGTTCGTGATGGTGTATATACATCTGTCCATGTAGAAGAATTTGAAGTGATTGCTCGAGATACAAAGTTGGGGAAAGAAGAAATTACGCGAGACATTCCGAATGTAGGAGACGAAGCGCTGAAAGATTTAGATGAAAGCGGTATTGTTCGTGCGGGTGCGGATGTAAAACCGGGAGATATTCTGGTCGGGAAAATTACACCTAAAGGAGAAACTCAACTTTCTCCAGAAGAAAAATTGCTTCGTGCTATTTTCGGTGAGAAAGCGGGAGATGTAAAAGACACATCTTTGCGAGTGCCGCCGGGCGTGGAAGGGATTGTGGTTGATGCAAAAGTGTTTTCACGTCGTGGTACGGAAAAAGATTTTAGAACATTGCAAATTGAAAAAGAAGAACAAGCAGTTTTCGAAAAGAATCGTGATGATGAATTGACTGTTTTAAAATCAATTACAATAGACAAAATTCAAGATAAAATTATAGGACAAAAAGCGGCATCTCCTTTGAAAAAAGGCAAGAAAGTACTATTGACGAAAGGAGAAAAAATAACAGCGGACGATGTAGCAGGCATATCACTGAATGATCTGGAAAATTTGGTGTTAGAAAATGCCAAACGAACGAAAGAGTTGCATAATATTTTGGCTGTTTATCGAAAACAACGGGAACGAACCTATGAAACATTTGGAAAGAATATGGTTCGCTTTAACCGTGGAGATGAACTGCCGCCAGGCGTAATTAAAATGGTAAAAGTATATGTGGCGATGAAACGCAAATTGTCCGTAGGAGATAAAATGGCAGGTCGCCACGGAAATAAAGGGGTTGTTTCGCGAATCTTGCCGCAAGAAGATATGCCGTATTTCGAAGATGGACGCGCTGTAGATATGGTATTAAATCCGTTAGGCGTGCCTTCTCGTATGAATGTTGGACAGATTTTGGAAATTCATTTGGGTCGAGCGGCAAAAGGATTGGGTGATCAAGTTGCTCAATTTTTGGAAGAAAATAAAACCAAAGAATTAAAGAAAAAACTAGAATCTATTTTCGCTCAAAAAGATACGAAAAAACTAATTAGCGAAATGAATGATCAAGAAATTGCAGATCTTGGCGAGTTCTATAAAAAGGGAGTGCATATGGCAACGCCCGTTTTTGATGGTGCGAAAGAATCTGAAATTCGTGAACTTCTGGAAAATGCAGGACTGAAAGAAACAGGGCAGACCGTGTTGTATGACGGTCGTACAGGAGAAGCGTTCCAGGAGGAAATTACAGTTGGAACGATGTATATGTTAAAACTTCATCACTTGGTAGATGATAAAATTCATGCTCGTTCAATTGGGCCATACTCTTTGGTAACACAGCAACCGTTGGGCGGGAAAGCTCAATTCGGTGGTCAACGGTTAGGAGAAATGGAAGTGTGGGCAATGGAAGCCTATGGAGCGGCATGTACACTCCAAGAATTTCTGACTGTTAAATCAGATGATATGGCAGGCAGAACACGTATGTATGAAAAAATTGTAAAAGGACAAAATGTTCTAGAGCCTGGCTTGCCAGAATCGTTCAAAGTATTGACAAAAGAACTACAAAGCTTGGGCTTGAATATTTCGTTGTTGGAAGAAGGAAACTAGGCAACTGGTTTTTATAAATATTTACGAAAAACGGATAAAGGAAACAAATGGAAACTTTATACGATTTCTTTGCAAAACCGACGGATCCAAAAAAATATTATGGTGTTCAAATTTCATTAGCGTCTCCCGATCAAATTCGGCAGTGGTCATACGGTGAAATTAAAAAACCAGAAACGATTAACTATCGTACATTTAAGCCGGAACGAGATGGCTTGTTCTGTGCGAAGATTTTCGGTCCGACCAAAGATTACGAATGTAACTGCGGTAAATACAAACGCATGAAGCACAGAGGTGTTGTTTGTGAAAAATGTGGCGTAGAAGTTATTCAGTCGAAAGTGCGGCGGGAGCGACTTGCCCATATTGAACTTGCGACACCTGTTTCGCATATTTGGTTTTTAAAAAGTCTGCCAAGTAAAATTGGCAACCTTTTGGATATGACATTAAAAAGTTTAGAGAAAGTTTTGTACTTTGATTCTTACGTGATATTAGACCCCCAAAATACAGGATTGATTAAAGGGGATGTCCTTTCTGAAGAAAGATACAGGGAGGCACTGGAAGTATACGGGTACGGCTCATTTGAAGCAGGTATTGGTGCAGAAGCGATTCGTGTGTTGTTAGAAGAATTAGATTTAGAAGCATTATATGTAGAGCTCCGAACAGAAATTCGGTCTACTAGTTCAGATGCGAAACGAAAAAAATTGTCCAAACGCTTAAAAATTGTAGATGCATTTCGAAAAAGCGAAATTAATCCTGCATGGATGATTATGGATGTTGTTCCGGTATTGCCGCCGGATTTACGTCCGTTAGTACCGCTGGAAGGAGGTCGTTTTGCAACTTCGGACCTAAATGATTTATATCGTCGAGTGATTAATCGAAATAATCGTTTAAAACGGTTGATTGATTTGCGAGCTCCAGAAATTATTATTCGCAATGAAAAAAGAATGCTACAGGAGGCTGTGGATGTGTTGTTTGATAATGGTCGCCATGGTCGTGTGGTAACAGGCACCAACAAGCGTCCACTAAAATCACTAAGTGATGCGCTCAAAGGAAAACAAGGTCGTTTTCGTCAAAACTTGTTAGGGAAGCGAGTGGATTATTCGGGCCGTACTGTTATTACCATTGGTCCAGATTTACGCCTGCACCAATGTGGTTTGCCAAAGAAAATGGCACTCGAACTATTCAAACCTTTTGTATATTTTAAATTAGAACAAAAGGGCTTGGTATCGACCGTTAAAAGCGCCAAAAAAATGGTTGAACGGGAAGTGCCAGAAGTATGGGATACACTGGATGAAGTAGTAAAAGAATATCCAGTGCTTTTAAACCGTGCGCCAACTTTGCATCGATTAGGGGTTCAAGCGTTTGAGCCAATTTTAATTGAAGGGAAAGCAATTCAGCTTCATCCTTTGGTTTGTACTGCATTCAATGCGGACTTTGACGGAGACCAAATGGCAGTACATGTGCCATTGTCAGTAGAGTCGCAAATTGAAGCGAGAGTTTTAATTTTATCCAGCAATAATATTTTGTCACCTGCGAATGGAAGTCCGATTATTGTGCCAACACAGGATATCGTTTTAGGGCTTTACTATATGACTCGTGGAATGAGCAATGCAAAAGGGGAAGGTATGGTCTTTGCCAACCCAGATGAAGCGCGCATTGCTTATGATGCCGGCATTGTTTCTTTACATGCGAATGTAAAGGTTCGTGTAGAAGGGAAATTGGTAGATACAACCATTGGTCGGATTTTATTATGGGAAGTAATTCCAAAAGAAGGAATTTTAAGATTACGGCAATTAGAAGTGAATGATGCAAATACGGCTCAAGATGTAAAAGAAAGGATAGCAGCGCAGGAGGATTTTGAAAGATTAATCGCCAAGTATTCTGAAAGTCCAAACAAAAAAATGGGCGGTGTAATGGGTCTTCTTGGAAAAGAGGAATTTGAACGTGTGTCAAACATTTCTCATAAAGATTTAGATATTCTATACGCTGCACAAGCGGGAGAAATAGTAGGGCCTTTTTCGATTGATGGTACGTATCAATTTTTTCAAATCATGAGCAGAAATCCGGAAGTTCCGTTTGATATTGTAAACCGTGTTCAGGACAAAAAGACGCTTAGGGACTTAGTGGATCATGCATATCGAAATATTGGTCCAAAAGCGACGGTCATTTTATCTGATCGTTTGAAAGACGTAGGATATCGATATTCTACGTCCGGCGGTATTTCTATTGCAATTAGTGATATGATTATTCCAGCATCTAAATGGGAAATTTTGCAGGAAGCGGAAGAACAGGTAATTGAAATTAATCGTCAATATACGGAAGGGTTGATTACACAAGGAGAGAAGTACAATAAAGTAATCGATATTTGGGCGAAAGCAACAGACGACGTGGCGAACGAAATGATGGAAGCTATGAAGGTTGTTCCCAAACGCCGAAAAACGACAGTCGGCGAACAAGAAGATAGTTTTAACCCCATCTTTATGATGGCAGATTCGGGTGCTCGTGGTAGTAAAGACCAGATGCGTCAGCTAGCTGGAATGCGTGGATTGATGGCGAAGCCTTCTGGTGAAATTATTGAAACACCGATTAGTGCGAACTTTCGTGAAGGGTTGTCGGTTCTTCAGTATTTTATCTCTACCCATGGTGCTCGAAAGGGATTGGCAGATACGGCATTAAAAACAGCTAATTCTGGATATTTAACCCGTCGTTTAGCAGACGTTGCTCAAGATTGTACCATTGTAGAAACGGATTGTGGCACCATGAAAGGTCTTGAAGTAGAGCCTTTGATGGAAGGTGGCGAAGTAATTCAGCGCTTGGGTGAACGTGTATTAGGACGTATTTCATTAGAAGATATTATTGATCCATTTACAGAAGAAATAATTGTTCGTGCCGGAGAAGGCATTAATGAAGAGGTGGCTCGTCGATTAGAACGGGTTGGAATTTCCAAAATTATGATTCGTTCGGTATTGATATGTAAGTCAAAAGTGGGTGTTTGTGCCAAATGTTATGGTCGTGATTTGTCGCATGGAACGCTTGTAGAAGTTGGACAGGCAGTAGGAATTCTAGCGGCACAATCTATTGGAGAACCTGGAACACAGCTAACGATGAGAACTTTTCATATTGGAGGAACGGCGAGTCGACGTGTTGAACAAGCTGATATTCGGGCGCGCGTGGATGGTGTAGTAAAGTACATTGATCTGGATGTGGTAAAGAATGCCGAAGGCAAACTGGTAGTTATGAATCGCCGGGGTGGAGAATTTTCAATTATTGCAGATACAGGTCGTGAGCGAGAAAGATTTCCGGTTGTGTATGGAGCGCATCTTTTAGTGAAAGATGGTGCAAAAGTAAAAGCGAGTCAACTGCTGGCAACATGGGATCCCTTTACAACGCCGATTATTACTGCCGTGTCTGGGGTAGTGAAGTTTGGTGATATTGAACTCGGAAAAACATTGCAAGAAAAAGTAGATGCGGTAACTGGAAAATCAAGCCGCACTATTATTGAATCGAAAGTAACAGATGTTCGTCCACGAATTTCTATTAAAGATACTTCTGGAAAAACAACAAAAGTTTCTTCTGCCGCAGAAGCGCGATATGCGTTGCCTGTAAATGCAATCTTGATGGTAGAAGAAGGAGAACTCGTACAAGCCGGGGACGTGTTGGCTAAATTGCCGCGCGCTACAACTAAAACCAAAGATATTACTGGCGGGTTGCCACGTGTTGCGGAATTGTTTGAAGTTCGAAAACCGAAAGAAGCAGCGGTGCTAAGTGAAATTAATGGATATGTATCAATTTCTCGTAGCACCAAAAAAGGGAAACAAAAAATTATTATAACCCCAGTAGATGTAGGAGAAAAGAAAGAATATCTCATTAGCCGCGGAAAACACATTAACGTATATGAAGGTGACTACGTTCGTGCGGGAGAACAGTTGGTAGGTGGTTCTTCGATTCCACAAGACATTCTTAATATCAAGGGGGAAGTGGATTTGGCTCGTTACTTGGTAAATGAAGTTCAGGAAGTGTATCGTCTTCAAGGAGTGCGGATTAATGATAAACATATTGAAGTAATTGTTCGCCAAATGATGCGACGAGTTAAAATTATCGATGTAGGAGATACGGATTTTATCGTAGAGGAACAGGTCGATCGGACATACTTTGAGGAAACTAACCGAAGTATTATCGAAGCCGGTGGGAAGCCCGCATCCGCAGAGCCATTAATTTTGGGAATTACCAAAGCATCATTGAGTACTGACAGTTTTATTTCAGCAGCATCGTTCCAAGAAACGACTCGCGTGTTGACAGACGCAAGTATTGCTGGAACCGTAGACACGCTGAAAGGACTAAAGGAAAATGTGATTATGGGTCGATTGATTCCAGCAGGAACGGGATTCTCTCAATATCGAGATATTAGTATAACTAACTCATAATACTAGTAAAATATAAAATTTATTTTTTGCACCTAGAAAAACGAGTAAAAACACGAATAAAATGCTTGACAACAAGCATTGCAATGGCTAAAAAAACATTTTTGTTCAAAGCCGTAAAAGTTTGAAAATAGGGGAACATATGCCAACAATTAATCAGCTTGTTCGTAAGGGCAGAAAACAAGTCAAGTCCAAAACATCGTCTCCTGCGTTAAAAGGCTCTCCTCCACGACGTGGGGTTTGCACGCGTGTTTATACGTCGACACCCAAAAAACCAAACTCGGCGCTTCGAAAAGTAGCTCGTGTTCGTTTAACTAGTGGTGTGGAAGTAACAGCTTATATCCCAGGGATTGGACATAACTTGCAAGAACATTCCGTTGTGTTGGTTCGTGGAGGTCGTGTGAAAGATTTGCCTGGGGTTCGGTATCATATTGTTCGTGGTACATTAGATACTTTAGGGGTTTCAAATCGTAAACAAGCTCGTTCTAAGTACGGTGCAAAAAGATCGAAATAGATTGAGATAAGATTTCATTTAGATCCGATATCTCTTAGAAATATCGGACTGTATAAATGATTTCTTACAATGGAAGGTCGAAAGAAAATGCCGAGAAGAAGAGAAGTGCCAGAAAGGATCGTTTTTCCAGATCCGAAATGCAATAGTAAATTGGTAACCAAGTTTGTGAATGCCATCATGAAAGATGGGAAGAAGAGCGTTGCAGAAAATATTGTATACGGTGCGTTTAATATTATTGAATCAAAGATGAATGAATCGCCACTAAAGGTATTTGAACAAGCACTGGAAAATGTACGGCCTGCATTAGAAGTGAAGTCACGACGTGTTGGAGGCTCTACTTATCAGGTGCCTACAGAAATTCGTCCTTCTCGCAGAACTGCCTTAGGACTTCGCTGGCTAATTAACTATGCTCGTGCTCGCGCAGAACATGGAATGGCAGCGAAATTAGCCGGAGAGTTGATGGATGCGGCAAATAAACGTGGTGCTTCTGTTAAGAAACGAGAAGACACGCATAAGATGGCAGAAGCAAATAAAGCTTTTGCTCATTATCGCTGGTAATTTATCGGAAAAATCCGATCATCATAAATTTTATTCAAACCTTCTATAGGGGGAGGGACGATAAGATGGCAAAAGAGAGATTTGAGCGAACGAAGCCGCATGTGAATGTAGGAACGATAGGTCATATTGATCATGGCAAGACGACGTTGACGGCTGCGATAACGAAGCACATGG
>Ga0123353_10007589_pt1 | contig 14697 bp, 13 predicted proteins | sample TergutLab28metaG_3_FD_92763 | JGI IMG/M metagenome (GOLD analysis project Ga0123353, IMG submission 92763) | Labiotermes labralis P3 segment gut microbial communities from Petit-Saut dam, French Guiana - Lab288 P3 | ecosystem: Host-associated > Arthropoda: Insects > Digestive system > Gut ... | reverse complement strand
TCTAACGCGACCACCGCCGCGTCCGTCACGGTCGGAAAGGCGCGGACACGCTCCTCGATCTCGGTCAGTTCCACGCGGAAACCCCGAATCTTCACCTGAAAATCGCGCCGCCCCACAAAGTCGATATTGCCGTCCGGCAAGAACCGCGCGACGTCGCCCGTGCGGTACATTTTGGCATAGTCCGGATCGTCGCTGAAGGGATTGGGGACAAACTTTTCCTCCGTGATATCCGGCCGGTTGAGGTAGCCCTTTGCCACCTGCCGCCCCGCCGCGCAGAGCTCGCCCGCCACGCCCACGGGCGCGAGACGGCCCGACTTGTCCACCACATAGAGCGCAGTATTGCCCACGGCGCGCCCGATGGGAATGCGGTCATAGTCCCGCTTGTCCACGCGAAAATACGTGACGAACACGGTGCATTCGGTGGGCCCGTATAAATTATAGAAATCGAAGGTCTTCGGCGGTTCAAAGGGCACCAGCGCCTCACCGCCGACAGAGAGCGCGCGCAGGCTGTGATTGGGCATACTCTCCGCGAACTGCCGCCCCAGCTGCGTGGTCATGCAGGATATGCGCACGCCGTTCTCATCGAAATACGCGTTCAGGCCGGGCAGGTCCAGGCGCAGCTCTCCGGGCACAATGTGCAGACAGCCGCCCGAGATCAGCACGGGATAGGTATCCAGCATATGCGCGTCGAACCCGAAGCTGGCGTAGGCGGAGGCCCTGTCATTTTGGGTGATCTCATAGTGTTTGATGTACCAGGTGCACATACTGACCAGGTTTTCGTGCGTCAGCATAACGCCCTTCGGCTTGCCCGTTGTGCCGGAGGTGTAGAGCAGGACCATGGTGTCTGACGGTTTTGGGCCCGCCGGAACCTCGCCCTGCGGCAGAGACGCAATATCTTTCGTGAGTAAAAACGACCCTTTGTAGCCCGGAATGTGATCGGTCAGTTCCTCGTCGGCGATTACCACGGAGGCGCCCGCGTCCTGCAGCATGAATGCCAGGCGCTCGGCGGGGTAGCTGGGGTCGAGCGGCAGATAGGCCGCGCCCGTTTTCATCACGCCGATCGCGCCGATTGGCATCATTTCACTGCGGCGCACCAATACGCCCACCGCTTGGTGTTTACCCGCGCGCAGATATGACGCGATCCTGTCCGTGATATCGTCCATTTGCGCATAAGTATAGCTCTTGCCGGCAAACACCACGGCTTGGCTTTCCGGCACGCGTTTGGCCTGGGCGCGGATCAGGTCCACAACGGTTTTGGTTAGGTTCTCGTCGTTACGCTCGCCCGCGAAATCCTCGAGGATCTGCCGCCGCTGCGCCTGGGGCAGTTCGCATATATCGCAAAGCGGCGCGGTCAGATCGCCGCCCGTATAGCGGGAGAGGATCTCCGTAAACTGTTCCAGCATACCCGCGATAACCTCGTCGTAATACAACTCGCGCGAGTACGAGAACACGACACGCAGCTTGTCGCCTTCGCGCAGCAGTTCCAGCATAATATCCATAGCCAGCGCCTGGCGCTTGATCGGCAGCAGGGAGAGGGCGAGCGCGGGCACGGCGGGCAAGGGCGGGTCCGTGAGATAGTTGACGGCCATATCGAACACCGGCCCGCGCGCGCTGTTTCTGTCCGGCGCGAGCTGGGGTACGATTTGTTCGAAGGGATAGGTCTGGTGTGCCTGCACCCGCGTCAGCGCGTCCGCGACCGCGCGCGCGTATTCGTCCGCCTTTTGGCCGCCAGGCGCCTTGATCCGCACGGGCAGGGTGTTGACAAACATACCGACCATCGGGGCCGTTTGCGCGAGCGCGCGGCCGTTCATCGCCGTGCCCAAAACCACGTCCTCGCTACCGCAATACTTGGCCAGGGTCAACCCCGCTGTCGCCAGCAGCAGCGCGTAGGGCGTAATACCCAAGCGCCGCGCCGTTGCGTCCACCGGACCGGCGTCTATCAGACCCTCGCAATCCACGTCCGCAAAGGGCAGATTGTTCGGGCGTTTGGGCAGGGTGGGCATTTCATTCTCCGGCACGCCGTCCGAGAACATTTGCGCGAAGAAGGCTTTTCCCTTTTCCGTGTCTGTGTTTTGGAATTGCCAAAGCGCGTAATCGGTGTAGTCCAGTTCGATAGGCGGCAGTTCTTCGCCGTTGTATAACCGCCAGAGTTCATCGAGCACAACAGAGCCGCTCATGCCGTCGATTATGATATGGTGCATGGCGAGGTTGAGCGCGAAATTCTCCGCGCCGGTCTGATACAGCGTGAAACGGAACAGGGGCGCTTGGCTCAGATCATAAGGTAGATTTGCCTCCTGGATTTTCTTTTCCACCTCATCGGGCGCGCAGCTTTCCCTTTGCAGGGCGGCCGGACCCTCGTCTGCCACCTTGTGCACAAACTCGCCGTCCACCATGGGGTAATAGGAGCGAAACGCCGCGTGGCGACGCACCAGCGCGGCCAGCGCGCACTCCAAACGGGGGACGTCCAAGGGGCCGGCGATCGCCAGCGCCAGATTGACATTGTAGGCGCAGGAGGTCGGGTCCATGCCCTGCTCGGCCGCCATCTGACGCTCCGCGAAGGTGAGCGGCCAGCTTTCGCGCGGGGACGCTTTTTCGAGGATCTCGCCGGTGCGGGCAGCGGCGGCCAATGCGCGCGGGGTATTGTTTTGCAAAATGTCGACTGCGGAAAGGCCCAGCTCCGGCAGTTCGGATTGCAGCCTTATCGCCGCCATCGAATCCCCGCCGAGCAGGGAGAAAGAATCCAGCGCGCCCACGCGCTCCAGACCCAACACCTTGCCGAAGGCCTCGCATAAGGCGCGCTCCGTCTCGGTTTGCGGCGGTTCGTATTCGGCCATAAAGCGCGCGGCCTCGGGCGGGCGGATCGCTTTGCGATCTATCTTTCCGTTGGCGTTTGTCGGCAGGCTTTCGACCTGTTCGAGAAAGGCCGGTATCATATAATCCGGCAAAAAGGCGCGGATCGCCTGCTCGACCTGTCGGGGATCCACCGGCAAGCCTGCCGTATAGACACCATAGAGCGCGGTCTCGCCTGCGGCGTTTTCAAAGCTTGTCACCACTGCCTGGCTGACCCTCGCATATTTTGCGATCGCGGCCTCGATCTCGCCCGGCTCCACGCGAAAGCCGCGTACCTTGACCATCCAATCCTTGCGCTGCACATATTCCAGCACGCCGTCCTCGCGCAGCCGGCCCAGATCGCCGGTTTTGTATAATACCCCATCGCCTGAGGGATTGGGAATGAATCGTTCGGCCGTCAATTCGGGCAGGTTCAGATAGCCAGTGGCAGTCTGCCCGCAAATACAGATCTCCCCCTCCTCTCCGGTCGGCACAGGTTTGTCGTTTTCGTCTAATAGAATAATACTGCTGCCTTGGTAAGCCCGACCGATGGGCGCGCCCTGTTCGTAGGGTTTGTCCAGTTCAAAGAATGTGGCCGGCCCGCAGGTTTCGCTGGCGCCGTAGAGGTTGACAATGCGCGTCTTTTCGCTGTACAGACCGCTGACCTTTTCGCTGCCCGTCAGCAGCACGCGCAGCAGGCCGTCGCCCTGCGCAAGAATCACGCGGGCGAGCTGCGGCGGGAAGAAGGCCACGGTGATCGCGTGGTCGCGGATATAGTCCAGGATCGCGCGCGCGTCCTTGCAGACGTCCTCGGGCGCAAGGTGCAGCGTCTGGCCCGCCGCCAGCGGCGAAAGCGCGTAAATCACGCCGCCGATAAAGGACAGGGAGGCGATCAACAGAAAGTTGTCGTCGGGGCTTTGCCCGTATTCGTCCGTGCCCAAAGCCAGCGCCAGGGCGCTTTGCGGCAGGAGTACGCCCTTGGGATTGCCGGTGGAGCCGGAGGTGTAGACCACAACGGCGGGGTCCGCGAGGGCGGGATTGCCCGTCGGCTCAGCTTGCGGCATGGTGGGCAGTTGCTCCAAAAAGGCCGCGTCCAGCACAAGTTTCGCGCCGGTGTCGCGGCGGATAAAATCAATTCTCTCTTGGGGGTAGTCCGTATTGATATTGCAGAAGGCCGCGCCCGCTTTCAGCACACCCAGCATGGCGGCGATTGCGTCGACCCCGCGCGGCAGAAAAATGGGGACAATATCCCCCCGCCCGACGCCCGCCCCGCAAAGCGCGCGCGCAAGCCGGTTACTCTTTTCGTCCAGCGCCGCGTAGCGCAACCGCTCTTGCCCATAGCAAAGGGCAATCTTGTTTGGGTTGTCGGCGGCCACACGCCCAAAAAGTTCCAAAAAAGATGTATACATACCGCCGCCCCCTGTGATAAAATATATAAAGAGTATACCACGCGAATCTCTGATTGAAAAGATACCAACATCATAAAAAGGAGGGGAAAAATATGAGCGGCAATTTTGAGGAACTGTTCGGCCCCGTTGTGGGCAAGGGGCTGCAGGCCACCGTCTATGCCAGGGGGGATTACGCGGTGAAACTGTATCGGGAAGGGTACGACAAAACCCATGTGTTTGAGGAGGCCCTGATCATGGCCCGTTTGGAGGAGATGGACTTCCCGGGGCCGAAGGTTTACGAGGTGCTGCTGGCGGACGGGCAGTACGGCCTGCGCATGGATCGGGTGCGGGGCAGCCTGATGAACGAGGGGCTTAACGATCCCGAAAGACGGCTGGAGACAATGAAAACCCTGGTCGGCCTCCAGCTGGACCTGCAAAAGCACAGCGCGCCTTGGGCGCTGGACTTTAGGCAACGCCTGCAAAAATCACTGGAGGACAATAAGGTTCTCGCGCCCGATTTAAGGGAACAGCTCCTAGCGGAGATTCGGGACTTGCCGGACGGGCAGACGATGTGCCATTGCGACTTCCATGGCGGAAATGTCTTTTTCGACGGCGAGAAACACATGATTATCGACCTGCTGCAGATCAGCGCCGGCGACCCTGCGGCGGACGCGGCCTGCTCCTATGTGTCCTATAGTTTTGCCCATAAGGGGACTGCCGATCTGTATTTGGACATCTATTGCGAGCAGTCGGGCATACCCAAAGAACGCGTCGCGCGGTGGCTGCGGGTTTACGCCGGCGCGCTGACGGGGGAGGTCCCCGAAACGCACAGGCCCCTTTTGGAGAAATATATCATGGGGGAAGAAGGGCTATGAAAGCGCAGAAAGTAAGGCTGCCCTATATCGACAACGCCAAGGCCATAGGGCTCACGCTGGCCATCAACCTGGGCGTGGTCTTTCTGTTCTTCCGGTCGGGCGCGACCTTCGGGACGGCCCTGGTGGATTCGGCCATCTGCGCGGTGACGACCACGATCATCAATCTGCTGATCGTATACCCGCGTTTGAAAAAGCTGCGCGCGGGCGGGCAGCTGCCGGCGCAGGTGCCGGTCAGCCGTCTTATGCAAAAACTGCCCAGGAACCCTTTTGCGCTGGGCGCGGTTTTCGCCCTCGTATTCGGCGCGCTGACCGTTGGAATCAACGGATTGATCCTGTGGTTCTTCGGTATGGAGGAAATGGCCTTTGTGCCCTGGCTGACCTATAAACTGCTGTACGCCACGGTGCTCAGCGTCCAGATCGTCGCGTTCTGTATCTTCCGCTATGTGCAGCCGGACTGGGCGGGCGAAGGCACGACGGAGACGCAGGTAAAAAATCCTCTGCCCAAGATCTCTGTGTTCAAGGAGATGTGGGGCGGCGTGACCATGAACATTGCGATGAATATCATCATCGGCTCCCTGCTGGGCGGGGTTGTTCTCGTGGAGTACGGTGAGGTGCTCATCTTCCCCACTACGGTGGAGGGGATATCGATTACCGGTCTGGTGTTTGGGCTCATTGTCGGCGTGTTGACAACAAATGGGGTCACCCGGGCCATGAAGGGGATTATCCTGCAATACGGCGCGGCGGCGGGCGGGGCTACAAGCAAGTGGTTCTCTTGGTTGCCAAAAAGAAAGGTTTGGCTCTCAGCTCTCATCTGCGTTTGCACCATGCTGTTCTCGGCTGTGGCCCTGCCGACCGTTATGCGGCTCTTTGGCATGACTGTTATGAACTTCTATCAGTTCAGCGTCTTCATCACCATCTATGCGACGTTGGTCGGCAAACCCATTTCTTATGTGCTGACACGGCGCTGCCTGCAGCCGGACTATATCGAACATATATTAAAAAAAGGGGGGAAAGAAAATGTTTAGAACCGAACCGGGCAAGTGTTACCAAATGCCGGTGCATTTCGGCGGTTATGACTATGCGCCGGCAGAGACCTGCTACCATGATGTCGTCAACATGGGCTTTACCTTTGCTACCGACGAGGCCGCCCTCTCCGCCTATATTCCGGAGGGACTGGAACTGCTGCGCCCCGAGTTCACGATCAATTTCACGCAGAGCCGTGAGATCGACTGGATGGCCGGCGGCGCGTATAATCTGATCGACGTGTTCGCGCCGGTGCGTTTTCGGAGCGCGGCCGAAGATCTCGAGGGGATCTACAGCTTTGTGGTGTGGGAGAACAAGACCACGCCGATCCTCACCGGACGGGAGAAAACGGGCGTTTCCAAACTTTTTGCCGACATCGAGGATCTGCATATCTTCGGCGACAAGCGGTTCACTGCCGTCAGCTTTGACTGCAATACCTTCCTGCGGCTCTCCATGACCGTGGAGGGGCCCGCAGATGAGCAAGAAACCATCACCCCTGTCAACGCGATCCACTGGCGCTATATCCCGAAGATCGGCGGGCCGGGCGCGGATTTGAGCCAGCTGGTGCTCTTCCCCCAGCGTCTGGAAACGCAAAAGACCTGGCGGGGCAGCGGCGTCGTCGAATGGTTTGCACTGACCTGGGAACAGCACCCGACCCAGGCGCATATCATTCAGGCGCTGGCGGGTCTGCCCACGTTCGGCCCCGCGGCCGTGATGTTGACGAAGGATAAGGTGTTTTTGATGGACTCGATGGCGCGCGTGCTGGAGTAAGGAGGCAACAATGGATATGATGGAACGGTTCAACGAACTTCTCGCCGCGGCCTCGGAGGCCGAGCTTGACTTGATGATACTTGCGCTGAACCAACACGCGCCGCCCAAGGGAAACAAAGCCGAATACGACCCCGCGTATTTTGCGGGCAAGACCGCGATCGTGACCGGCGCGGCGTCGGGCATCGGGCTCGCGCTGGTCGAGGAATTGTTGGAGAGCGGCGCGGCCAAAGTGGTGATGGCGGATATCAATGAGGCCGCTTTGGCCGAGCATGAGGCAAGGCTGGGGGCACGGGTCAAGGGCATACGCTGCAATGTGATGCAAGAGGAAAACGTGCAGGCATTGATCGCAGAGGCGGCGGCCTTCTTCGGAGGGCGGATCGATCTGCTGTTCAACAACGCGGGCGCGGGTTTTGTGGGCTGGTTTGAGAATATGACAAACGCGGACTGGAAAACCGCCTTTGATCTGAACTTTTACAGCGCGCTCTACGGAATGCGGGCCGCGCTGCCGATCATGAAAGCGCAGGGCGGCGGGCAGATTGTCAACACCATCTCGGCCGTCGCCTTTATGCCGATGGCCGAGCAGACGCGCTATGCCGCCAGCAAAGCCGCGCTCCACGGCCTGACGATGGCGCTGCGCACGGAATATTGGGACGACAACATCAAGCTGTCCTCCGCGACGCCCGGCACGGTGGCCACCGCGATCTTCGAGCAGAGCGGTACCCCGCCGCCTGCCAACGCGCAGTCCCCGCACCGGTCCGCGCGGCGTATCTTAAACGGTACCAGCCAAAACAACAAGATCATCTACGGCGACGACAGCGACGCCTCCGGCGGGACATGGGGTAACCATCCCCACCCCCTGGCGGAGAAAAACAGCGACGATTTTCTGCTTGCCGTCGCCCGCGCGCGGCGCAAAGGGGATTTGGGCTTTTAGCGGATTGTTTGACAGGTTCTTAATTTTTCACAAAATGTGATGTGCTTTTTATGCGCGCAACGCCTTCCTGTTGCGCGCATATTGCCTTGACGTTGCGCATATAATATGGTATAGTGTTTGCAAAAGGAGGTGACAACTATGGCAACAACCAATATGAATATCCGCATGGACGCCGGTGTCAAGGCACGGGCGCAGGACACTTTCGCGCGCTACGGGCTGGACATGACCACCGCCATCAATATCTTTTTGCGCAAGTCCATCGAAGAGCAGGGCCTTCCGTTTGACGTGCGTCCGAGCCAGTCCGAAAGCCCAACCGCACACTGGTCCGAGGCGCAATGGGCGGCAGTGCGCAAAATGCTGGCGGAATCGGAAAAGGAGTTTGAGGAGGGAAACTTCCGTGACGCTTTTGAAGTTTTAGCGGAAGCGAGGGCAAAATATGGGCTTTCAGATTGACCAAACCACCAAATCCATTCGAGATTTTTACGACATTCTGGACTATCTGGCCGAGAGCTTGTTTTCCCCGTCGGCCGTCCAAAACTTCAGCGACACGTTGGAAACGTGCTATGCGCGTTTGCGGGAACACCCGTTCCTGTACGCCGCCTGTGAGGACGCGGGCCTTGCCGCCAAAGGTTTTCGGCTGGCGCCTGTCATGCGTTATCTTGTTTTCTATACCGTAGAGGAAGAGACCAAGAGGGTTCGCATTCACCGTATTTTGCACGGCTCCAGGGATTATTCGCAGCAGATAGACTAATTTCCATCAAAAAACTCAAAAGATTTTTATGGGAAACGGACAGTCCTCTGTTTCGCCGTTGCCCAGCTGGCCCTGCCAGTTCGCGCCCCAGGCCCAAAGGCTGCCGTCCGCTTTGACGGCTACGGTGTGCTGGCCGCTTGCCGCGACGGATATGACGTCATCCATCACTTTATTGACCTTTGTACGGCGGAAGGCCGTTTTTCCATCTCCCAGCTGTCCCAGATCGTTCCCGCCGCAGGACCAAAGGCTGCCGTCCGTTTTCAATATCATGGTGAAATAATTGCCCGCCGCCACTTGCGCAACGTCCTTCATCACCTTGACGGGCTTGTTCTTTTGGGTCTTCATTTTGCCGTTGCCCAGCTGGCCGCAGATATTGTCGCCCCAGGCCCAGAGGCTGCCGTCCGCCCGCACCGCCATGATATGAAAGTAACCGGAGGATGCCTGCACAACACCGCCCAGCAGCGTGCGCCAGTCGTTCCCCTCCCACACCAACAGTCTGCCGTCCGTCTTGATCGCCAGCGCGTAACCGCCCACTTCCGGCAGGCAGGCCACATCGTCCAAAAGCTTTACGGGGTCTTGCTGCGCCTCTGTGTCACCGAACAGACCGAGCCAATTAGAGCCCCAGCCCCACAAACTGCCGTCCGTTTTCAGAGCCAGCGTAAATTGCCCGCCCGCCGATACTTGGGCGACGTCGTCTAAAACCTTGCGGGGCGTTGGGTTATTCATGATGGGTGGAAAGTCGCCCGATACGGCGTATTCGGCATTGCAGCCCCAGCCCCACAGGCTACCGTCCGATCGGATCGCCATGGTGTGAGAGTTGCTGCGGGACACAGCCACAACACCGTCGAGCACCGGAACGGGAGCGAGTGCGTTTTCCGCAGTGCCGTCCCCGATCATGCCGTAATCGTTATTGCCCCAGCCCCACAGGCAACCGTCCGCCTCGAGCGCCATGCTGCCCCAATCCGAAAGCGAGGCGGATTGAAAGACAAAGCCCTCTGTTTTGGGCGCGGGCGCAGGCGTGTCCGTAGGTGCGGGCGTGTCCGTGGGCGCGGGTGTGTCCGCCTGCGGCATTGGCGTTTCGGCCACGTTTTCCAGCGGCGGGTTTGGGGCGCAGCCCGCCAGCAGCAGGAAACACAGGCATAACAGGCCTATTTGCCTAAAAACTTTCACTACTCTGTAATCTCCAGCATACGCAGATAACCGTCCGCGCCGTGGTTGAGTGCGCGGTTCACGCGCGAGATGGTCGCCGAGGAGGCGCCGGTCAGCGCCCCAATCTCCGTATAGGGCAGACCCTGCTTTAGGAACTTGGCCACTTCCCAGCGCTGCGCCATGGATTGCAGTTCGTTGATCGTGCAGAGGTCCTCGAAGAAACGGGCGCAGTCGTCCAGGCTGTCCAATCGCACAACGACCGAATACAGGCCGGCCAAACGCTCGGCGGTTTTGTTGTCATATAACATAGCGGATTCCTCCTGTCGCAAATCATGATTTGATTTTTGTGTGATTATTATATCAGCGAACAAAGGAAAACGCCAGCACAAAATAAACTATTGATTTATCACGGTAAAGTGTTATATAATAGCAACACCGTCCGGTAAATAACAAAAGAAACGAGGCTTATTATGAAAAAATTGATTTGCACCCTGCTAACCGTGGTTTTGGTCCTGAGTTTGACGCTCGCGTTCACAGCCTGCAAAAAGAGCAACGACAAGCTCGTCTGCGGCGTGACCGTTTTCGAGCCGATGAACTACTTGGAAGGCGGCGATTGGGTCGGTTTTGACACCGAGTTCGCCAGAGCCGTGGGTCAAAAGCTCGGCATGGAAGTGGAATTTGTCGAGATCCAGTGGAGCCAGAAGTATTTCGAGCTGGAGTCCGGCGCGATCACCTGCATTTGGAACGGTCTGACCGCGAACACGACGGAGACGATCAACGATGTGGAGAAGAGCCGGAGCGACTGGTATGACTTCAGCTACAGCTATATGCTCAACCGGCAGTGCGTCGTCGTCAAGGCGGACAGGTTAGGCGAGTTCCAGACCATCGCGGACCTGGCGGACAAGAAGATAACGGCTGAAGACGGCTCTGCGGGCCACACCGCAGCGAATGGGGTCCTTGGAGAGGGTGGCTCTTTCCTCGGAGCCGCTTCTCAGGTCAATACCTTCCGCGAGGTCATGGCCGGCGCGAGTGACTGTGCCATCGTCGACTATCTCCTGGCGGAGCAGCTGATCGGCATGGGCGATTATTCCGGTTTGGCCATCGCGGTGATCGAGTTTGATTTGGAGCCCGAAGTCTACGCGATCGGCTTTAAGAAAGGCAATACGCTGCGCGACAAGATCAACGCCGCGATCCTGGAGTTGGAGGCCGAAGGCAAGCTGCTGGAAATCGCCAAGAAGTATAATATCGCCGGCTCGCTCAAGATTGACTCGAGCTTTAAGAACTAAACGATAACAGGTATGACAGAATGATATTCCCCGCCCCGACATGGGGGCGGGGATATCTGCAAGAGGAAATCCATGATTTTTTGGGGCGTCACATTAAACTTACTGTCCGGCTTTGAAACCACCCTTTTGATTTTCGGGCTCACGCTGCTCTTCGCGCTTCCGCTGGGGTTGTTGGTCGCGTTCGGCGCGATGAGCAAATTTAAGCCGCTGCGCTCCATCGTAAAAATTTTCGTCTGGATCATCCGCGGGTCGCCGCTCATGCTCCAGATCATTATTGTTTATTACGTGCCCGGTTTTATGTTCGGCGCGCCGATCACAACGCGCTTTGTCGCGGTTATCATCGCCTTTGTAATCAACTACGCCTGCTATTTCAGTGAGATTTACCGAGGCGGGATTGAAAGCATCGCGCACAGCCAGTCCGAGGCAGGGCAGGTGCTTGGCATGACGAAAGGGCAGATCTTCTTCCGCGTTGTCTTACTACAGGTCATCAAGCGCATCATTCCGCCCATGTCAAACGAGATCATCACCCTGGTGAAGGACACAGCCCTCGCCCGCGTAATCATGGTCGTAGAGCTTATCATGGAGGCGGAACGGTTCTCAAACAGCGGCATGATTTGGCCACTGTTTTACACAATGGTGTTCTACCTGCTCTTTGTGGGCATATTGACGCTGCTGTTCGGATTCATCGAAAAGAAACTGAATTATTTCAGAGCATAGCGGGGAATCATGGCATTACTTGAAGTACAAAATATTACAAAACGGTTCGGCACGGACGAGGTCTTGCGCAACGTCAGCTTTTCTCTCGCCGAGGGCGAGACGTTAGCCGTGATCGGTTCCTCGGGCAGCGGAAAGACCACGCTGCTGCGCTGCCTGAACTTTTTGGAGCGCCCCGATACGGGTTGTATTTCAATCCGCGGCGAGGTCATATACGACGCTGCGGTAAGCCAAAGCTATAACGACAGCTATATTCAGCAAAACCGGCTGCATTTCGGGCTTGTGTTTCAGTCCTTTCATTTGTTCCCGCAGTATACCGCGCTCCAGAATATCACGCTGGCCCCGGAACTGCTGGCGCAAAAGCGGCCGGATTACGGCGCAAACAAAAAGCGTATCCTGCATGAGATACAGCAAGAGGGTCTGCACATTTTAGACCAGGTGGGGCTCTCCGCCAAATGCGGCTTTTACCCGCACCAGTTGTCCGGCGGGCAGCAGCAGCGCGTCGCCATCGCCAGGGCGTTGGCATTAAAGCCCGACATCCTGTGTTTTGACGAGCCCACCTCGGCGCTTGACCCCGAGCTGACGGGCGAGGTCTTGAAGATCATCCGCGAACTCGCCCAAAAGAACACGACCATGATCATCGTCACACATGAAATGCGGTTCGCCTATCAGGTGGCCGATCAGGTGCTGTTTATGGACGAGGGCCTGGTGGTGGAGCACGGCTCGCCGCAGGCGGTGTTTGACAATCCCTCAAACGAGCGAACCAAACGTTTTCTGGAGCGTTATTTCTCTGACGAGTAGCACATTAGACTCGTCCACTAGCCGCCATTTCCCCTTTGCTTATCCCCTCATAGCTTTTTTGTTTGGCCCTTTGCGATGTCTCTTGGGAGACTGGATTGCTTCGTCGTGTTGCTCTCCCGCACACTGACCTGTGTTCTCCTCGCAACGACGGAGAATGGAGTTTGCGTCACGGGGAATGGGTTTGCGTCATTGCGAGGCGTCGGCACTGTCTTGATTGCCAAGAATGATGCCGAAGCAATCCAGTTCCCAAGCTTATTTTTTGCCTCGTGCGCAATTCTGTTTTTTTTTTTTTTGCAAACACGCTTCCATAAATTACCATGAAAGAAATTTCCATATACCTATTGACAGCTGATATGATGCGTGACATAGTATAAGGCGAAAGGAGGTGTTCGCATGGATGTACAGCTCAAACGAGGCGTTTTGGATTGCTGTGTGCTGGCGGTCTTAAACCGAGGGGATTCCTACGGCTATCAGATCGTGAAGGATTTAAGCGCGGTGATCGGCATTTCGGAGTCCACCCTCTACCCTATTTTGAAGAGGCTGGAGACGGGTGGGTTTTTGACGGTGTACGCGGTCGAGCACAACAGCAGGCTGCGTAAGTATTATAAGATCACCCCGCAAGGCAAGCAAAGGTGCGAGGACTTTTTACTGGAGTTTCAGGAGATTACAACGGTTTACGATTTTATCAGGGAGGAGATGGGCAAAGAAGATGTTAAAGCATGAGTTTTTGAATCTGTTGGACGCGCATTTGGCGCAGTTGCCGCTGGCGGAGCGGCAGAAATCACTGAGTTTCTACGCGGAGATGATCGACGACCGCGTGGAGGACGGCATGACCGAGGAAGAGGCGGTCGCGGCGCTGGGGGATATTTCCGAGCTGGCCAAGCAGATCCTGCTCGAGACGCCGTGGCAGACTTTAATCAAGACCAAAATGCCCCGCAGGCAGTGGGCGGCTTGGGAGATCGTCCTGCTGATCGCGGGCGCCCCCATCTGGCTCTCCCTGCTGGTCGCGTTTTTCGCGGTGGTGTTCTCGGTCTACGTCAGCGTTTGGGCCGTCATCATCTCCCTGTTCGCGGCGATCTTCTCGATCATCGTGGCCGGACTGGTGCTGGTGATCGCGTCCTTCGTGGCGATTGCATCGGGGCCTTGGTGGGTGACGCTGCTCGGCGCGGGGCTGGCATTGATCGGCGCGGGGGTCCTGACCTTCATGGCCATGGTCGGGTTTTCCAAGGTCTTAATCAAGGGGACCGTGCTCATGGGCAAGGGGATCAAGTCCCTGTTTATCAGAAAGGAGAGAGAATATGAAAACGTCAATTAAAGTATTTTTGATCATCGGGCTGGTCCTGTTTATCGGCGGGGCTGCCATCTGCGGCGCGGGACTGGCGTGCCATCGGGAAGTGTTTTCGGGCGGCAGTTTCGGTTGGACGCCTCAGAAGGACCGTTTAGAGCAACTGGATCAGATAGTCAAGAGCTTTGATGCTGACGCGGTGCTGGGGCTGAATGTGAATGAGGTCGAGGGCAAGGTCGTGTTGATTCCGGGCGAGGGCGACGAAGTTATCGTCACCTACTATGACAGCGAGAGCCTGCGGCATGAGGTGAGCCTGAGCGCCTCCGGCGTGCTGACCGTCACGGTCAAGCAGCAGCGGCAGCGGAATTGGCTGTGGCGCATTGCGAATCTGCAGTGGATGAACTTCGGATACGACGCCACTTTAACCATCGAGGTGCCGCAGGACCTCAGCCGCGACGTGAAAATCTCCACCGCCAGCGCGGACGTGGAGGTCAACGGCCTGACCATAGGCGGCGACCTGCGCGTGGAGACGGCCAGCGGCAATGTGAAGGTTTGGGAGAACACGCTCTCCGGCAGTTTGACGCTTTCCAGCGTCAGCGGCGATGTGCAGGCGCTGACCATGGGTAAGGTCGCCACCGGAAAGCTGGAGTCCATGAGCGGCGATCTGACCGTGCGCGACACAGGATTCGGCAGCTTGACCCTCTCCTCCGTCAGCGGCGATATCAAACTGTCCAACGCGGCGGCCGGCGGGCAGGTCACCTGCGACACGATGAGCGGCAATGTCCGTATCAATGGCTTAAACGCGCAGACCTTGCACGTCAGCAGTATCAGCGGCGACATTGACCTGGTCGGTGTGACCGCACCGGTGCAGACCGTATTTGACACGATGAGCGG
>Ga0123353_10007588_pt1 | contig 14697 bp, 12 predicted proteins | sample TergutLab28metaG_3_FD_92763 | JGI IMG/M metagenome (GOLD analysis project Ga0123353, IMG submission 92763) | Labiotermes labralis P3 segment gut microbial communities from Petit-Saut dam, French Guiana - Lab288 P3 | ecosystem: Host-associated > Arthropoda: Insects > Digestive system > Gut ... | reverse complement strand
TCCGCATCCAGCCGGTCATTTGCATCATCCAGGCAGCGGTCACGATGATCGGTTGCGCGATTCTCGTGCCGCAATATTCCATGATCGGCGCAGCCTGGGCGGTCGCGGCCGCCAACATCATCCAGGCGGGATTGTTTGCATGTGTCTGGTTTGTTGCTTACAGAAAGATGCCATAAGGCTTCCAGATGAGGCTTTCGCCAGAAAGTTTTACGTATATTATTGTGGTTTAATGACAAGGCTCCAATGTCAATTTCTGCAATTTTATACGTATTATTTTCTGGCGAAAGCCTGACGGGATTTTTTTCCACAACCGTCACGAAAATTACGGACTGTCGCCCATCAATCCTGCTCCGGGACAAGCCATTCGGGGATGCGGATGATGTGTCCGTTGCGATCGACGGCAGCAAGTACCGTTCGACCAGTGGCCAACAGTTCGTCGTCGCGCCAGACTTCGTAGCGATGTTCGATTTTCACGCGAGTGGCCTTTTCAATGAAAGTTCGCACGGTGACCCAATCGTCGTATCTCGCCGGCCGTTTATAGGAACATTCCGCCTTGTTGACGACGAGAAAGCAACCCGATTCCTCAAGGTCACGATAGGTCTTGCCCAGCGAACGCAACGCCTCGGTGCGCGCCATCTCGAACCACGTCAGATAATTCGCGTGATATACCACGCCCATCTGATCCGTTTCCTGATAGCGAACACGAATCGAAAAATCAAATTGAAAAAATGCCATGTGTTTTCATTTTAAGATTTGATCTCAAACAAATTTCGCACAAATTTTGCGTTGGAAGCCTGTGACTCCTTCCAATCGCCTTCGACGGCACTTTCGAGTACGAGCCAGCCGTAATATTCGATTTCCTCCAGTGTCTTGCGAACTCGCTTCAGGTCAAGGCTGCTGTTTTCAAGCCGTTTTCTGTCGTCTTTGAGGTGAACCTGCGAAATCAGCTTTTTCTTGCCAAGCAGTTCCATTTCCTTAAAAATATCGTATTTCATATTGGTCGCATTCTGTACGTCGTAATAAACCTTGATCGCATCGCTGCCGACGGCGTCGATGATTCTGAGATGATCTTCGGCACTCAAATACGTTTCGAGGGCGAGAGTTTTTCCGAGTTTTTCTGCTTTCGGGGCGAGCCGTTTCAATTTTTCGATGGTGCTTTTTTGATCTTCCGGCTTGTTGACCAAATCGCCTTCGCTGAAAAACGCCATCAAAACCTGATCGACATCGAGGTCGTGCATTGCATCGATACAATCCGAGACCCACTCTTCGGCGTCGGCTTCGCGAGCGAACGGACGACCGTTCAACAGTCCCATCGCCAGTGATGCAAATTCCATTTTCGCTTCTTTTGCGGCGTTTTTGAAAAGCTGCCGGTTTTCCTTGTTGTTTCGCAAGGTGAATCTCCCGTCGAGCGTATAGGAAAGCTGGACACCCTGGATTCCAAGCTCCCTGGCAACGGTAAAGCACTCGGGATTGGCCGCGTAACCGTTGATATTCCAGTCGCAAATACCGACTTTATATCCACGTTCGGACTCCTGCCCGAACAAATGGTGAAACGGAAGCACGGCCGCACCGATGGCGGCGGTTTTGAGAAACATTCGGCGTGTTGATGTCATCGTTGTTGCCTTTCTTTAGGAAAATGGTAAAAAATATGTTCACACGTCAACGCCATTATAACAGACAGGTTTCATCGAAGGCAAGCCCCCTTCGTTATATCACATATTTTTCGTAACATTCCGGCAAAATATTCTTACAAACGGAGATATTCATGAAGGAGAAACTCGTGATTGTCGGCGGCGGACCGGCGGGGATGATGTGTGCCGTTGCCGCAGCGAAACAGGGCGGTCATGTCGAAATCGTGTTGCTCGAAAAAAACGATCAACCGGGCAAAAAGCTGCTCATCGCCGGTACGGGACGCTGTAATCTCACACATGCCGGGCCGATTACCAAATTTTTCGGGCATTACGGCAAACATGGGCGATTCGTCCAGCCTGCACTGTTTCATTTCACGAATGACGATCTTGCCCGATTTTTCGCAGATCGCGGTTTGCCGCTCATCGAATTGAATGACGGCAAGATGTTTCCTGTTACCGAGTCAAGCCGCGATGTCCGTCGCATTTTGCTTGGCGCGATGCAAAAGTCGGGTGTTGAACTTCGCTGTCACGCGGTGGTCGAGCGAATCGAACGCGAACCCGACGACACGTTTCTGGTGCAACTCGCCGATCAAACCACGATTTGTGCACACCGTGTCGTTATTGCAACCGGCGGCAAGACTTACCCGGCGACCGGATCGACGGGTGACGGTTATCGCCTGGCCAAGTCGCAAGGGCATACGATTGTCGAACCGGTTGCTGCACTGACGCCGGTGCGTGTTCGTGATTATCCGTTTGCTACATGTGCCAGATTGTCGTTTGAGAATGCAAACGTTCGGCTCTACCGCAACGGTAAAAGAATCGCGACCACCCACGGTGATTTGCTGTTGACGCACCATGGCCTTTCCGGACCGGTCATTCTCGACATGAGCCGCGACATTTTCCCAAACGACGAAATTCGTGTGTCGTTTGTTGCCGATTTTGCCGATGCAAACGCTTTCGAGAAACAACTGACGGACGACGCTTCGGCGTTCGGTAAAAAGAGCGTCAAAAACCTGCTCGCCAAATACGGTGTTCCCGAACGTTTGCTCGTGCAGTTGTTTGAGCAGAACGGCATCGCTCTGGATTTGACGGTTGCGGAATTGTCGAGGGAAACACGCAAAACGTTGTCCCGCGTGCTGGTCGAATATAAATTTCATGTGGCGAAACTCGGCGGCGTCAACGAGGCGATGGTCACATGCGGCGGCGTTTCATTGGCCGAGGTCAACCGCAACACGATGCAATCGCGTCTCGTGCCGGGTTTGTTCTTCTGCGGTGAGGTGCTCGACATTGACGGGGACACCGGCGGCTATAATCTGCAATTCGCGTTTTCGTCCGGTAAACTCGCCGGGGATTCGACTGGCTGTGACCGGAATGGCGTAGCGTAATGACGGAATTTTTGCGATTGATGATCGGTTGCCGCAATCCCGTTACTTCGCTACGCTCCGTTCCGGCTTTTATCCATTGCGCATGGTGCTCGCAATTCGTTGCCCTATCTTGATTGATATTGCTCCATCCGTGCCTTGAAAAACTCAAGATACCGCCCCTGTTCGATGGCCTCACGTGCGCGGGACATGAGCCGTTGGTAATACGTGATGTTGTGAATCGTCAGCAGCACCGGGCCGAGCATTTCGCGGGCCATGAACAGGTGCCGCAGATAACCGCGACTTCTTCGGCACGCCGGGCAGGGGCACGTTTCCTCAAGCGGACGCGGGTCGCGTTCGTATTTCGCGTTGCGCAATCGCAGCGGCCCGTTGTCGGTGAAGGCCATTGCATTGCGACCGTTCCGCGTCGGCATGACGCAATCAAACAGATCAACGCCGCGTTTGATGGCTTCGAGCAAATCTTCCGGGCGACCGACGCCCATCAGATAACGCGGCTTGTCGGCGGGCATGGCGGACGTGGTCGCTTCGATAATTTCATACATGCGTTCCGGCGGTTCGCCGACGCTCAATCCGCCGATGGCATAACCCGGAAAATCAAGTTCGGCCAACGTCTCGGCACATTCGCAACGCAAGTCCGGCTCAAGCCCGCCTTGTACGATGGCGAACTGCATTTGCGTTTCGAGCGTCGCGGCGTCTTTGCAGCGTTTCGCCCAGCGTATGGTGCGCTGCATGGCTTCGGCAATCGTGCTGCGGTCGTTCGGCAACGCGACGAGATGATCGAGTACCATCGCAATATCGCTGCCGAGCGTTTCCTGAATTTCGATGACGCGTTCGGGCGTGAGTTCGATTCGCCGCCCGTCGATGTGCGATTGGAAGATCGCGCCCTGCTCGTTGATTTTGCGGATTTTCGCCAGGCTGAATACCTGGAAGCCGCCGCTGTCGGTCAAAATCGGGCCGTCCCAGCCGCAAAACCTGTGCAGCCCACCAAGTGCTCGAACGACCTGCTCGCCGGGACGCAGCGAAAGGTGGTACGTGTTGCCGAGAATCATTTGGCTGCCCGTTTCACGAAGCAGCCCGATTTCAACGCCCTTGACCGTTCCGAGCGTTCCCACCGGCATGAACGCCGGCAACTCGACCACCCCGTGCGCCGTCTGCAATCGACTACGTCTGGCTTGGTTTTTCTCGTCCTTGTGGAGTAATGTCAACATGGTTCATTCTGCCTTTGAAAATCAGTGAATCATGCAGAGTGATTTTTGTTTGCTATTTCACTTTTCATTTTTCACTCTATTTTATACTATTTCTTTCCACATGACAGGAGTTCAAGACAAGTTCAAAAGGGGATATAATGACATCGTGGACATGTCATGTTCTCCATCCCAAGGAATCTTGTAACCCTTTCCTGGAAAGCAATTGATCCGCTTTTTGTCAATGACCATAACAAGTCACTCATTGACCTGATGAACCTGATTTCACGAATCACACGAAGAGTTACAAACACATCGCTTTCTTCGGCATGGTTGCGTGAATTTTCAAAAAAGATTAGAATGAATAGATTGTATTTGTTTTTAGACGCTTTTCATCACGCCTTTTGAACTGTGGAACTCATGCTAAAATATACAGCAAAACACGAATTTCTCGTCGGCATCGACTCGGACGGTTGCGCTTTCGACACGATGGAACTGAAACACAAGGAATGTTTCATCCCACAAACGATCAGTCATTGGGACTTGCAAGGTGTCAGCAAATACGCCCGGGAAGCGGCGGAATTTGTCAACTTGTATTCAAAGAGTCGCGGTGTCAATCGTTTTCCGGCGTTGATAGAAACGCTGGAATGGCTGCAAAAACGCCCGGAAGTTTTGGCACGCGGCGTTAAGATCGAAATTCCGCAACCGTTGATTGATTGGGTGAAAACAGAAACCAAACTCGGCAACCCGGCTCTCGAACGGGTGGTCAGAACCACGAACGATCCGATATTGGCCAAAACGCTCAAATGGTCGGAGGCCGTCAACAAGCAGGTCGGTGAAATTGTGCGGGATGGTGTGCCGCCGTTTCCTTTTGTACGGGAATCACTCGAAAAAATGCGGGGCAAGGCCGACATTTTGGTTGTCTCGGCCACGCCGCAGGAAGCTCTCGTCCGCGAATGGGAAGAGCAGGATTTGTCCAAATATGTTGCGGAAATCTGCGGCCAGGAAATCGGCACGAAAAAGGAATCGCTCGGTTTCGCCCAGGAAATCGGTAACTATGCCGAAAATCATATCCTCATGGTCGGCGATGCCCCCGGCGATTATAAGGCGGCTGTAGCGAATAAGGCTTTGTTTTTCCCGATCAACCCTGGTGCGGAAGAAAAAAGCTGGGAAAAACTCTGCAAAGAAGGGCTTGACCGCTTTTTCGCAGGCACTTTTGCGGGCGATTATCAAAAGACTCTGCTTGAGGAGTTTGATTCCTACCTGCCGGAAAAACCGAAATTTCAAACGATTTGAATTTTGTTTCTCGAAGATAAAAACGCTCGAAATTCAAATATTTGCCTTGAAAAGCATACGTCAATAGAGTAAAATAATGGTGTCGAGGTCATGTTATATCGGGAGAGCGAAATGAGCACGGAGGATCAGCAACCGGCACATGAAGACGTTACCAAACCACAGCCTCAGCACGACCCGTTTTTCAGGTCAACGTTCGGTGAGCCGGAGTTATTTCGCAAGTGGTTCGTCTGGTTCCTGCCGGTCATGTCGGAATTGCTCGACCTTGATCGGCTGGAATTGCAAAAGGATTCGCTCATTGACGAGCAATTGAAAGCGCATTACAGCGACCTCATTTACAGAATCCCGATCCGGGGTACTGATAAAAACATGGTCGTTTTTATTTTGGTGGAACATAAAACAACCTCGGAACGCTGGACAATGTTGCAATTATTGCGATATATCGTCCTGATTTGGTTGCGAGAATTGAATGTTGCCATCGAGCAAAAGCGGCTTGCGGGCTTTGTTTTGCCGCCGATTTTGCCGATTATTGTCTATCACGGCGAGCGGCCATTCACGGCACCGGTTCGGTTTGGCGAGTTGGTTTACCCATTCAAGGGTTTTGAGAAACACTCGCCCGATTTTGAAAGCCTGTTGTTCGATTTGACGAAAACCAACGAGAACGATCTGCCGGAAGATTTGGAATTGTACGCGGTTTTGTCGATCATGCAAGCGGTTTTTCGCCCCGATGTGGCGGATCGAGTGATGAGGATATATGAGAAAATAAGACACAAACTGAGTGATTCACATTATCGTGACCGCTGGCTAAAACTACTGCGATACATGATGTCCAGTTCGAAATATATTTCCCTGGACGATTTTATGGAGGTGACCAACCAAATGAGTGATACTGATGTTGTAACCATTTCGCCGTTATACAGAGAACTGCTGACCATAGGTCGTGAAGAAGGCGAGACAGTTGGTTTTGAAAAGGGAATTGAAAAGGGAATTGAAAAGGGAATTGAAAAGGGAATTGAAAAGGGAATTGAAAAGGGAATTGAAACTTTGTTGCGAATATTAACCAAACGCCTTGGTGATGTACCGCATGCCGTTCGGGACAAACTGCACACCATCCACGACCTTGATGTACTTGGTCAATTGACTGAAGTTGCTCTGGACAGCCAAACACTGGCCGAATTTGAAGCCGCTTTGGGCAAATAAAAAACATGGCCAAAGCATCAAAACCCCGCAAAAAGACGCAAGACGACGAACAGAAGAGTTTCACCATGTTCGACCGTTTGCCGCCGCACAATCTTGATGCCGAGCGCGGCGTCATCGGGGCGATTCTGCTCAACCCGATCGTTTGCGACGACATCGCGGAGATCGTCCGGGATTCCGATTTTTACGCGGAATCGAACAGAATCATCTTCAAACACCTGATCGCAATGCACTCGTCCGGATCGGGAATAGACCCGACATTGCTGATTGAACATCTGAAAACGGCGGGCGATTTTGAGGCCGCCGGGGGCGAGGCGTACCTGGCCGAACTGATGACTTCGGTGCATGTGACCGCCCACGCCGAACATTACGCGAAAATCGTCCGTGACAAGGCCGTTCTGCGGGAATTGATCGATACGAGTGCCGGAATTCTGCATGACGCTTATGAGCCGGAACACACGCCTCGCGAATTGGTCGGCAAGGCGGAAGAACGTATTTTCGCCATCAACGACGCCCGCAGCAAAAGCCAGGCGGTCATCATGCACGATGTCATGATGGAAACGTGGAATATCATCAATGCCCGCATGGAGCATGGAGGGGCGGACGGAATTCCGATGGGTTTTGCCGAAATCGACAATATGACCGGCGGTTTGCACGGTTCGGAATTGTTGATCCTGGCCGCCCGTCCGAGCATGGGTAAAACGGCACTGGCGACGAACATCGCCGACCACGTCGCCGTCAATGAGAAAAAAACGACGATCTTTTTCAGTTTGGAAATGGCACGAGTGGAACTGGCGCAACGCATGTTGTGCAGTCGTGGACGGGTGGACGCCCACAAGATGCGTGCCAATTATCTGTCGGACGCCGACCGGCAAACGCTGGTCAAAGCGGCGAATGAGTTGAGTGCCGCGCCGCTTTACATCGACGATTCGCCAAGCCGTACCGTGACGGAGATTGCAGCGGTTGCGCGGCGCATCAAACGTCAGGAAGACCTCGGATTGATCGTGATCGACTATCTCGGCCTGATCGAACCGGACAATCACGCCGATCCGCGTCAGGAACAGGTCTCGAAAATCGCGCGGCGGTTGAAAGGTCTTGCCCGCGAATTGAACGTGCCGGTTCTTTGCCTGGCACAGTTAAACCGTGCCGCCGAAGCGACGAAAGACAATCGTCCGCGTTTGAGTCACCTGCGCGAATCGGGTGCCATCGAGCAGGACGCCGATGTGGTCATGTTCGTGCATCGCGAGGAATACTACCACAAACGCGATGTGGCCGAGGAGATGGGCATTGTCGGCCAAGCGGAAATCATGATCGCCAAACAGCGCAACGGTCCGGTCGGCGACGTCAAACTCGCGTGGATCAGCCAATTCACGCTCTTCGCCAATCTCGCCGAAGCCGATCCCGGCGAATACGCGGAATTCACCAATTACCAAGGTACCGTCGATGATGCTGGTTACGGATTTTAGCAGGGAATCAGTTGCCGCATGGTCTGCCATGCGCAACAACAGCACCGGGAACGTCTATTCGTTCTGTTCCGCTTCATCCGGTAGCGGTTCGATGCGGACCGTTTCGATGCGGCGGCGGGTGGCGGCGGTGATGGTGATACGTATCCCGTCGTAATCGTGGGTTTCGCCCTGCACGGGGACGCGGCCCATGCGGTCAAGCAGAAAGCCGGCGATCGTATCGTAGTTGTCGTCTTCGGGAAAGCCGATGCCCAGCCGATCGTTCAGTTCGTCGATATGTACCTTGCCAAGCACATGGTAAGCGTCATTGCCGAGATCGCTGATGCCATCGACCGTTTCCGGGTCGTATTCATCGACGATTTCCCCGACAATTTCCTCGATAATGTCTTCGAGTGTCACAACACCGGACACACCGCCGTATTCGTCCAGTACGATGACCAAATGGACGTGGTGTTGCTGAAATTCCTGCAACAGCGACGCAACCGGCTTCGTTTCCGGGACGAAACGCGGCTCACGCATCAGCGTCGTCCAGGGGGCGCGGTATTCGGGGCACGGCTTGGCAAGTTCGGTAAGCAAATCTTTTGCGATAATCACGCCGATGATGTCGTCGCGGTTGGTATCGTAAACGGGAAATCGCGAATGCGGTGCCTTGGTGACAAACTTCAGCATTTCCTCCCAACTGAGCGACTTTGGCATCGTAATCATATCCGTTCGCGGCGTCATGATTTCCGATACAACAACATCGCTCAATTCAATCACGCTTTCGATCATTTCGCGGGCGTCGTCTTCGAGCAGACCATCACGGTGTCCTTCGGTGACGATGGTCATAATTTCTTCGGAAAACTGTTCCTCGCCTGTAGAATCAGGCCTGATACCCGATAATCGCACAAAAAAAGCGTCGAAGACACAGGCAACCAATTCAAGCGGGTACATGCATAGTGTCAAAAACCGCCAAATCGGCCATCCGTAATAAACGATGGGGGCGGCCCAGAGTTTGGCGAACGTCGCCGGAACCCAAACGAGCAGCATGATCATCAACACAATCACGATGGCAATCATGTCGACACCATCGAAAGTTTTCCATGCAATGGAAGGCGGCTCCTGCTTGCCCATCATCCACAAAACACATCCGATGACCGCCGGAGAAAGACAGAGATAGAGAAACATCTGAGCGGCCATGACCGCCCGTTTATGGTGCTTTTTGATGGCAGTCGTCACGTGGCTGTTGGAGCGATGCTGATAGAACTCCTGAAACCGACGTTTGGAAAAATCGGAAAGGGACTTTGCGCCGATTGCGGAAAAGCAGGACAAAATCAGTCCTATGATAGTCAGTTCAAACATCGGAAAAATGATCGGAAAACTCGTCCTGAAGCCGCGAGAAGCGAAAATAAAGTTATCGAATGATACCAAAAATCATACTCCGTTGAAACAGGAAAGTCAAACAGATAACAAAAAATGATTGATTTTTGATAATATTTACCTCGTTTATTATCGCAACACGAATCATTTAGCATACACTCCATTTGAACCGGGTGTGGCGTTTCGTGAGAACAGGTAGTCGGAGAAAATCAGAGGACAAAGGTGAAATGGCGGGGTACGGATGATTGTTTTGTAGCTTGACGCCTTGAGTTTCATTCTTTCACAATCCCCAAACAAAATCGCTATCAAATCAGCACCAAAGGACGAGAACTCGTCACCGTACTCCTCTCAACTGCAAAATACAAACCTGCAACAACTTAAATCCATCCCCGTATAAAACTTCCTGAAGTTTTTACGCATTTTAAAGGTTAGTAACACAAAGGGTTACACAAGGAACTCAAAGTTGAACAAGGCATCACTCTTGATGAATACTATTTGATTAACATTTTAGTAGATTGGCATAGCAAATTGCCGACAATTTTGTTATTGCCAGCGACTGTAGTTCAATCTATAATAGCTTTATAAATAAGCTATTTTAACTCCAGCTTGCGTGGTCGCTCTATGCGAAGTCAATCCGGCCGTTTGATTCGGTGGTTCAAAAACCTGGTCAAGCCTGTTTTTCGCCCCAAAAAACAGACAACGGTTTCTTTTTTCTTGTATGGTACACTGTTTGTTATCGGAACCGTTTTCGTCATCATCCAGTTTTACACTTGGATGTTGCCGAACTGGAATTTTAATAGCGATTATGATCAGGTTTTATGTTCCATTATTGATGCAAGAATGGTCGAACTCCACAAAGAAAACGCGATCTTGTATCGCCCGGAAATACACATTCAATACACGTATCGGGAAACACAATACAAGATATGGACTTACGAGCAGGCGACACTTTCTCCGAATCAGCCGCTTGGCTTTGAGAGCGACATGAAATCGGTCGAAGCGATTGTTGAGTCCTACCATTCGGGACAACAGGCACTCTGTTGGGTTAAGGTCAATGAGCCGACTTATGCGATTTTGTCCCGCCCTCCGCAAGTCTGGGGCTGGTTTTTCCTGTTGATGATGCTGCTCATTGCCGGTGCAGGATTTACAGGATTGTGGCTGACGATCTCGCAAAAGCGGTTTTCGCGGGAACATCTGGTCGGCAAACGATCTCAGCGTTTTCCTTTTCTTGGTACGGTCCAAAAACGCACACCATTCCCGACCATTCCCGATCCAACATCGATCAACGACAGTCCGGGGACACATCTGACGTACCGATTACCGATTTCACAGATTTTCATCATTCGCATCATCGGTTTGAGTCTGTTATGCGTCTTCTGGAATGTCATCGCGTGGATCGTTTTGTTTTCCGTTTTTTTGGGTAATACGGAAAACCCGTCGTCGCTTGTATCGCGCGTTTTCGCGGTTCTGTTTTTTCTGCTGGGACTCGGCGTGATCGTCTGGGTAATCAACCTTGCAATATCGGCCTTGGGAGTCGGGGCGACATTGCTTGAACTCTCCGATCACCCGATCATCCCGGGGCGAAGTTATCGGTTGTATCTGATGCAGCTGGGCAAATTCCACATTCAGGATTTTTCTGTTGCAATCGTCTGCGAAGAAATCGCGAGATTCCGCCAGGGAACGGACACGATTACGACACGCAAGGAAGTGTTCAGCAAGACGCTTTTTCAGAAAACGGATTTTGAAACACAACCGGACACACCGTTGGTCGAAGAAATGCGGTTTTCTCTACCCTACGGCGCGATGCACTCTTTTTTTACCGAGCATAACGAAATCCGCTGGAAAATCAGCGTCCAGGTTGACATCGTCAACTGGCCGAACCTGAACCGCAACTGCCCGATCATCGTGCGCCCGTCGCCAATCGCCGCCTCGCCCTATCCGGGCGAGGATGACGATCTCGATCTGTTCCCCCGATGATATTTCAGGAACACCAACGTCTTTTACGCCTCCTTATCGACAACAGCAATCACAGCATTTGCAATCTTCGCAATCACAAGTTCCGCCCTTGCATCCGTCACAACAACCGCAACCGTCCGCGCAACAACAAGCGGCATCCTTCTTGCAGCAATCACAGCATTTGCAATCTTCGCAATCACAAGTTCCGCCCTTGCAGCCGTCACAGCAACCGCAACCGTCCGCACAAGAACAAGCGTCTTTCTTGCAACAATCCGCCGTGATGAGGGCGGTCGGCTTTTCAGCGGAGCAGCAACTTGCCGTGCAAGTGTCCGAATGTGCCGCTTTGTTGATCGATTTTCTGGCACTTTCGGCACTATTGATGGCAAAAGCCACGGTCAACGACAGAAGTGCCAACACGGCCACGCCGAATAAAACTTTATGGGTTTTCGTCATAATCAACTCCCTTTCAAGAAAAAAAGTGCCAAACACATATTCTGGCAGATTGGTGATCAAAATTCATTCCACTGTTGGTACAGCTTACCACTTAAAGATTATATCACCTTTATGTTGCCGAATCAACAGTCATTTTGTCCGAATTTTCGAAAATGCGTTCAGACAACTACAATGTCATTGACGATTTCCATGTCGATGACCATGTCCATGATCGCCTGCTGGGCAAGTTGTTTGATGTAATAGCTTTCGCAGAAACCTGTGAGCATGATGCAATTTGATCTCAGATCGATTTTCAAAGATTGAACACCGTTGTGGGTGTTTTTTGCAACGGATTTCATCATTGTGGACACATATTCGCAACGTAAATCATCGTGAATTGGTGTGATTTCATTTCGGCGATGGTGCTTCGGCTTGGTTTTACGGCGAATTGCGGTTTGCATGACAGGCTCCTTTGTACACTGAATGGCCGATAGGATTAGAAGTTCGACCATGCTCATTTGTATAGTAATGATACTGTGCGAAAAATCACCTGTGAATAATACGTTGGAAAAAATTGCAAAAGATGGCAAAAAAATACGCTTTGCAACAATTGCTCTTAATTATAGGTCTGAAAGAGAAAAATACAATATTAATTTAATAATATTTACGACATTTTTTGAAAAATAACACAAAAAACGGCGGCTCCTTGCGGAAACCACCGTTCTCTCGACGTTTCAAGCAAACGTTATTCTGTCACTTATTTCTTCGCAATCACGCGGACCATTTCGAGAACTTTGTTGGAGTAGCCCCATTCGTTGTCGTACCAACTGACGATTTTCGCAAAGTTTTCGTCCAAGACGATCCCGGCTTTGGCATCGTAAATCGAGGTTCGCGGATCGGTGCGGAAGTCGGTCGAAACGACGGATTCGTCGGTATAACCCAGAACGCCCTTCAAATCGCCTTCCGAGGCTTCTTTCATTGCGGCGTTGATGGCATCCTGAGTGACCGGCTTGTCAAAAACGGCGGTCAAATCGACGACCGAGACGTTGGAAGTCGGAACGCGAAACGCCGCACCGGTCAGTTTTCCCTTCAGTTCAGGCAAAACCACGCCGACGGCCTTGGCGGCACCGGTCGAGGAAGGAATGATGTTTTCGAGAATGCCGCGTCCGCCGCGCCAATCTTTCGACGAGGGGCCGTCCACGGTTTTTTGAGTGGCTGTCGCGGCGTGAATCGTCGTCATTAAACCTTTGACGATCTTGAACTTATCGTTCAATACCTTGGCAATCGGGGCAAGGCAGTTCGTCGTGCAGGAAGCGTTCGAGATGATGGCCTGACCCGCGTAGGACCTACAGTTGACGCCATAGACGAACATGGGCGTGTCGTCTTTCGAGGGTGCGGACATGATGACCTTCTTGGCACCGGCCTGGAGGTGCTTGTCCGCCCCTTTGTCGCCGGTTCCATTAAGGAAAATTCCTGTGGATTCGACGACCACCTGAGCCTCGACATCGCCCCATTTCAGATTGGCGGGGTCTTTTTCGTCAGTCAGGCGAATCTTCTTGCCGCTGATGATGAGGGTGTTGCCGTCCACGCCGATTTCGCCCTTGAAACGCCCGTGAACCGAGTCATATTTCAACATATAGGCGAGATAGCCGGGTTCCAACAGGTCGTTGATGCCGACAATCTCAATATCGTTCGCAAAGTGTTCGACGGCGGCGCGAAAAACCATCCGACCAATACGACCGAAACCATTGATTCCAACTTTGATAGCCATGAGCAAAATCTCCTACTAAATAAACTTGCTGAGAGTGTTTATAGTTGCGACAATAAATTGGTCGGGCAGCCTATGTGTGACGCCCGGTCAATAAAACGTGACTTAATCGATAATTTTATCCCCATTCCCGGTTTCGACAATGGGGGACGGGAAGTTCAGAGTGCAAAGTTCAGAGTTCAAAGTGGGGGGAATCAATCACTCTGAACTTTGCACTTTGAACTCTGAACTTCCTACAATATCTTCAACAACTTGCCGATATTCCCGGTGACTTTGTCGAAGTCAAAGGACAGAACGTGTTCGTTGATTTCCTTCAATGCGGTATCCACGGCGGTGCTCAACGTCACCGGGGCGTCCAGTGTCATCCCCAGGAGTTCTTTTGCAATCGGCTCGGCGGTTTCGGCCTGAAATTCATCACAGGCCTTATAGAGGAGTTCCAATTGTGTTTTCAGTTCCTTGTGAGTGATTTTCTTTTTCTTCGCAAGTGTGGCAACATCGACCATCAGGTCGGTCTTCAAGAGCTTCGCATGGAATTTCGTCAAGGCGGCGCAAAAGCCGCGGTTTTCTTTCGCACACGTTTCCGTCACGCCTTGCGTGGCTGCCACTTCCAGGCGTAAAGCCCAATCCGACAGGAATTTGTTTCCTATCGTGGCAAGGACGGATTTGATGGCATGAACCCGGATGCCGTAAGCTTTCCACAGCTTGTCGTCCGCGCATTTGTTCAGCATTTGAATGTCTTCGTTCGATCCCTGGCAGAACTGTCGCAGGACGTCGAGATACAGTTTCTTATCGCCGCCGACCCGTGACAATCCGCTGGTGATGCTCAAATCCTCGATTTTTGTGAGTTCTTGCAGCAGCCGGTTCAGTTCCGGTTCGTCCAATGACGGTTCAGCGATTACGGTTCCACTTCCGGTTTCCTTCTTCTCGATTTTGTTTTGCGGCAACCAATGTGACAGTGCGCGATTGAGGTCGTTGCCGATGATGGGTTTCGAGACGAAATCGTTCATGCCGCATTGGAGAAACTGTTCCTTG
>Ga0123353_10007586_pt1 | contig 14701 bp, 13 predicted proteins | sample TergutLab28metaG_3_FD_92763 | JGI IMG/M metagenome (GOLD analysis project Ga0123353, IMG submission 92763) | Labiotermes labralis P3 segment gut microbial communities from Petit-Saut dam, French Guiana - Lab288 P3 | ecosystem: Host-associated > Arthropoda: Insects > Digestive system > Gut ... | reverse complement strand
GGCGCGCTTTTGAAGCGCGTCGCGAAATTTAACAGTTGTCGAGCCTTCGAGGCTCGTCGCGAAATATAGATAGTCGACGCGCTTTTGAAGCGCCCAGCGAAAGGCAGCACAAGAGAGTCGCCGTCATGACTGCCGCATTATCATAAATTAAAATATAATAGAAAAGTGCGTGTCTGCGCACCAATAAACGAATGCCCGATTACAAGGGAGGAAACATGAGTTCAGATATGGTAACCGCTTTGATTTTGGCCGCTGGTGCGGGCACCCGCATGAAGTCAGACAAGCCGAAAGTTGTACATAAAATTCTGGATATTCCCATGATTCAGCTGGTCATCGACGCGGCAGAAGAAGCCGGCGCAGATCGCATCTTGACCATTGTCGGTCACAAGCAAGAACAGGTCCGCGCAGTCTTGGGTCCAGATGTGGAGTGCGTCCATCAGCCCGAACAAAAAGGCACGGCAGACGCCGTTATTGTCGCAAAGGATGCCTTGGCAGATAGTACCGGTTACCTCCTGGTCATGTGCGGCGACATGCCGCTGCTGCGTCCCGAAACCCTGCGCCAGTTGATTGAAGTGTGCCGCGACCGCTCGATGGCGGTCCTTACGGCAACGGTCGATAATCCCAGTGGTTACGGACGCATCGTTCGCGATGAAACAGGCAGTATTGCGGCCATCGTCGAGGACAAAGATGCCTCGCCAGCACAACTCGCCATTAATGAGATCAACACTGGTATTTACTGCTTTGCCCTCGACGGGCTCTTTGATCGTCTCGCAAAGATTGGCGATGACAATGCTCAGGGCGAATACTACCTGACCGACATGGTGAAGGTTTGCCGTCAAGAAAATGAGGTCGTCATTGGTGTGCAGCTCAATGAAGCAGAAGAAGCACACGGCGTGAATTCACGCGCACAGCTGGCGCAAGCCGGTATCTTGCTGCAGACGCGCATCAACGAGCGTCTGATGGAGCAAGGTGTCAGTATTGTGGCACCCTCTATGACCTGGATTTCCCCTGACTGTGTTATCGAAAGCGATGTCGAAGTACTGCCCAACACGACGATTGCAAAGGGCTCCACTATTGCATCAGGTTCGATTATTGGGCCAAACTCCCGCGTCTACGCCTCTCAAGTAGGCGAAAACTGCAGCATTGAAGAGTCAATCGTATTGTCATCAAGCATGGGAGACCGCTGTGTTGTGGGTCCCTATTCTTATATACGTCCCGATGTCGAGCTGGGTGATGACTGCAAGGTCGGCGCCAGTGTCGAGGTCAAAAAATCAGTCGTAGGCGACGGCAGCAAGATTCCGCATCTGAGTTATGTGGGGGATGCGACCTTGGGTAAGAAGGTCAACATTGGTGCCGGTACTATTACCTGCAACTATGATGGAGAGAAAAAGTCTGCAACTTTTGTTGACGATGGAGCCTTTATTGGTTCTGATACCATGCTGGTCGCGCCTGTGAACATTGGCAAGAACGCTATTACGGCGGCTGGTAGTGCGATTAGTGATGATGTGCCTGATGACTCGCTGGCTTTGGGTCGCGCGCGGCAGACAAATAAAGAGGGCTGGGTTGCCCAGAGAAGAGAAGGAAAGTAAGATGTCTGGCAAAATGATGCTGTTTTCTGGTACGTCCCACCCTCAGCTTGCGAAAGAGATCGCTGAGCTGCTGGGTACTGAACTGGGCGAAGTGACCATTGAAAAGTTCGCTAATAATGAGATTTACGTGCGCTTCCTCGACAGTGTGCGCGGCGCAGAGCTGTTCTTGATTCAGTCGCTCTGTGGTGACGTGAACGAGTCACTGATGGAGCTACTCATCATGATTGACGCAGCAAAGCGTGCCAGTGCTGAAAGCATTTGCGTGGTTATCCCGCACTTTGCCTATGCGCGTCAGGATAAGAAGTCTGCGGCACGTGAGCCTATTTCTGCCCGTCTGGTCGCCGACTTGCTGACTGTCGCAGGTGCCAACCGCATTATTACTATGGACCTGCATCAAGGCCAGATTCAAGGCTTTTTTGACATGCCGGTGAACCACCTGACGGCACTGGGTGTGCTGGCAGATTACTTTGCTGGTCTGAATCTGGAAGACCCCGTCGTCGTGAGCCCTGATGTTGGGCGCGCCAAGGTCTGCAAGAAGCTTGCTGACATGTTGGATGTACCCCTTGCCATCATGCACAAGGGTCGCCCCGAGCACAATGTGGCAGAAATCACTTCGGTCATCGGTGATGTTGACGGTAAGATTTGCATCGTGACCGATGACATGATTGACACCGCAGGTACCATTACCGCAGGTGCCAAGGCTTTGATGGACAAGGGAGCAAAGGCCATTTATTTGGGAGCAACCCACGCTGTGCTGTCACCGCCTGCGCGTGAGCGTATTCGCGACTCAGTCGTGGTAGACTGCGTGGTCACAAACACGATTGCCATCCCCGAGGACAGAACCTGCGACAAGCTGACAATCCTGAGCGTGGCGCCCATGTTTGCTGCTGCGATTAAAAATGTCTACAACGATGGATCGGTGTCAGCGCTCTTCGACCCCGACTTCGAATTTTAGTGCCCCTATTCCGGAAAAAAAAGAATACCCAGACACAACCGGCCGACTGGCTGGTTGTTGGCTTGGGCAACCCAGGTGTCAAATACGCCCAGACCCGCCATAATGTCGGCTTTATGACCGTCGATGCCCTGGCTGATGAGCTTCATCGTGGCGCCAGCATCTACTGGAAAGACGAATGTGGAGCCCAGACGACAAAGGTCAGCTTCGGCTCGCAGCCTCTTGAGGTGGTGCTCGCAAAGCCTCAAACCTTCATGAATCTTTCGGGAACAGCCATCAAGAAACTATGCGAGAAATACGGCATAGACCCTGAGACCAATCTAATAGTAGTCGCAGATGAATTGGACATTCCTGCGGGGGACGTTCGTGCCAAAAAGGGTGGGGGGCATGCTGGTCACAATGGCCACCGCTCGACCATCGACAGCTTAGGGACGCGCGACTACCAACGTGTCCGTGTCGGGATTGGACGCCCTCCCGGAAAGATGGATCCTGCAGATTATGTGCTGCAACCCCTGCGTCCTCAAGGGGTAGACGATTTGCTTGCCAGTGCTGTCACTGCTGCAGATGTCGTCAAAGAACTCATTACGAGCTAAAAAGCGGAGAGAAATATACTTGCGCTCATCGCGTCCTCGCACGGGTGCTGCCTTACTCCTCACACCCTGTGGCTGCGGAGTGCTCTGAGTCACAAGTATATTTCTCTGAGAATCTACTGTTGATTCAGAACATTATTAGACTCTGGGGGTTGTGACTCCGATTACTCCGCAGTGCGCGCATAATGGCGAAAGCCAAGCGCGCGAGGACATGAGGAGCGCAATCCCCAGAGTCTACTCATAGGTGAGTGTTAGAAAGTCATGGGGTTGCGGGGTTGTCCGTTGACGCGGACTTCCCAGTGCAGGTGGGGGCCGGTGCTGTTACCGGTGCTGCCCACTGAGGCGATGCGCTGACCTGCGGTCACGGTCTGACCAACACTGACCTGCATGTTTCCCTGCAAGTGGGCGTACAGCGTGGTGACGCCGTCGCCGTGGTCGATGATGATGGTGTTTCCGTAGCCTCCACGCCAACCAACTGAAATGACGCGACCGTTACCGGCTGCCACAACAGCGGCTCCGTTAATACCAGCACCTGCGATGTCAACACCCGTGTGCATGCGCTGTCCGCCAAAGATGGGATGGGTGCGCATACCAAAGCCAGAGGTCACGCGGGTGAAGCCAGGAACGGGCCAGGTCATTCTGCCCTGAAAGACACCGGCTCCGGTGCTACCGCCTAGGCCTCCGCCTGCGGCCAGTTGGCGGGCGATTTGTGCCGCCATGGCATCTTCTTCATCTGCAAGGGCACGAAGACGTGCTGCATTTGCCTGCGTATCAGCAAGCATGCCGGAACGTTCGCGCTGCAGTCTACTTGCGGTGTCAGCTGCTGTTTGGGCGCGCTGCTGCAAGGTGCGAAGCTCTGCTTCGGCATCAGCCGCTTCAGATCGGCGCGCTGACACTTCGGTCAATGCCGTATCAAGGCGATTCTTTTCATTTTCGAGCCTGCGGGTCAGCGCCTGCAGGTCGATAGATATCTGACTGTTGTGGTCAAGCACGACCATAATGTTTTCAGCACGGGCAATGAGGTCACCTAAGTCACGTGCCCCAAAAAGCACGGCAAGCAAGGCATTGTTTTCGCCGCGATAGGTGCTGACCGCGCGGGCATTCAAAAGCCCCTGCTGGTGCGCCAGCTCTTCTTCGGTTGCGGCAATGTCTGCGGTAAGCTCATCGACATCTGCCTGCAGGGCGTTGACCTCGCCGGTCAGTGCCGTGGTGCGCGCAGTAGCTGCCTGCACTTGGGGTGCCAGTTGTGCAGCCTGCTCGCTGTACTGGTCAATGCTGGCGTCAAGATTGCGGATCTCGCGTTGCAGTTCTTCTGCACGACGGTCTGCTGCTGCAGCGCGGTCACGGGCGTCTTGGGCCCGTTCGCGGTGGTCAGCGGCACTGCCACTGCGGCTGGGGTTTGCGACGGCGACCTGCGCGGGTACGGCAAAAAGTCCGCTCAAAGAGCCTGCGAGCATCAAGGCCACCATGAGCCCCGCAAGAGATGCACGGTAGCGCTGACGCAAGCTGTTCGAGCTGCGACTGCTGCAAGGTTTTGACCGATTACCTGATGAAACTAAAAGGTCGGCTGCAGACACTTCAGCCGACGGTTTATGTGAGCTTGATGGGTTATACTTCATAGTGTGAAAATTATACGGGCAGCACGCTTGAATTACTACTTGAAGGCAGCCCTAGTTGCACTTTTGTCATGTTAAGGGGTGAAAACTGCTCGTGTCGACCCAAATGTCCATAAAAACTACAAATCGTATCCCCCATATGAACGAAATAATTGAAAAGCGCATGCTCAGCGAAGGTGTGATTCAGCTGACGGTTTACGAGCCTCGCATCGCAGCAAAGTGCCAGGCAGGCCAGTTCTTCATGCTGCGCGTGACTGACCGCGGCGAACGCGTCCCCTTTACTTTTAGCGACTGGTCGCGTGAAGAAGGCTGGATTCGTTTCATCTTCATGGTGGTCGGCAAGACAACCTCACTGCTTTCTGAACTCGCGGCAGGCGACTACATTAAAGATTTGGCAGGGCCTCTGGGTCGTCCGTCCCTGCGCAGTCACGACACCCGTCGGCCCAGCTGGGGCAATGACTTTGAAGGTCTGCAACAGGGCGGCAGCGTCGTCGTCGTAGGCGGCGGGGTTGGAACCGCTGTTGCCTTTCCCGTGGCACGCGCCCTGTGCGAAGAGGGCTATCAGGTTCACGTCATCACGGGCGCTCGCACCGCCGAACTGCTAATTCTCGAAGAAGAACTACGTGCTCTGCCACTTGCCAGTTTGAGCATCATGACTGATGATGGCTCCGCCGGCAGCAAGGGGCTTGTCACCGCACCGCTCAAAGAACTCTGCAGCTCACGCAGCGTCAGCCATGCGATTATCGTCGGCCCCGCCATCATGATGAAGTTCGCCGCAGGAACCGCCCTCGATGCAGGAGTCCCTGCAACCGTCAGCTTAAACCCCCTGATGATTGATGGCACCGGCATGTGCGGCGCCTGCCGCGTCAGCATTGACGGCGCCACAAAGTTTGCCTGCGTGGACGGGCCTGACTTTTCTGCCGCCAGCGTCGACTGGGCAGAACTCATGAGCCGCCAGCGCTCCTACATTGATGACGAGCGCGAATCCCACGCCGCCCATCAGCGCCATGTGCAAGAGCGCGAACATGAAAACTGCGACTGCTTTGACGAAAGCTCACTGTGGGCGCGCGGCTTCAAGAAAGGGGGCTGGGCCACATGACACAGTTAAATTCAGATAAGCAGGCGGAGTGCGTCCAAACCAGCAACAGCGAACTGCCAAAGACCCTTCCGGTCACACCTTCCGCCATTCCGACGCGCCGCAGGCCCTCGCGTGAACCGCGCCATGCCATGGCAAACCAGCCAGCTGAAGAGCGCATCAGCAATTTTCAGGAAGTCGCCTTGGGCTATACTCTCGAACAGGCACGCGCTGAAGCAGAGCGCTGTCTGCAATGCAAAAACGCCCCCTGCGAGGCAGGTTGCCCCGTAGAAGTCCGCATCCATGATTTCATCAGTGCGATTATCGACAACGACCTGCCAGAAGCCGTCGCAATCCTGAAAGAGCGCAATGCCCTTCCCGCCGTTTGCGGCCGTGTCTGCCCGCAAGAATCACAGTGCGAGGCCACCTGCGTACTTGCCCGCCGTGGTGAACCTGTTGCCATCGGAAGACTCGAGCGCTTCCTTGCAGACTGGGATCGCCAACGCCCTGAAGAAGAGCGCAACAAGACCAGGCTTGCGCCCTGCAAGCACAAACGCATTGCCGTCATAGGTTCGGGACCTGCGGGACTTGCAGCAGCAGGCGAGCTATCCCTGCGCGGCTACTACGTCGAAGTCTTCGAGGCGCTGCACAGCCCCGGTGGGGTACTGGCCTACGGCATCCCTGAGTTCCGCTTGCCGAACTACATCCTCGAAGACGAAGTCGAAGCCCTGCGCCAAGCGCGCGTAACCTTCCACATGAACGCACCCATCGGTACGGTCGCCAGCTGCGAAGAACTGCTCGACGAAGGCTTTAATGCCGTCTTCATTGGTGTCGGCGCCGGTCTTCCAAAGTTCATGGACATCCCGGGCGAAAACCTCAATGGCGTCTATTCTGCCAATGAGTTCCTGACCCGCGTAAACCTCATGCATGCCTACGAGTTCCCCCGCTGGGACACCCCTGTCCAGCGTGGTCGCCAGGTCGTCGTCATAGGTGGCGGAAACGTCGCCATGGACGCTGCCCGCACGGCACTGCGCCTGGGTGCCGAAGAGGTCACCTTAGCCTATCGCCGCACGCAGGCAGAAATGCCTGCCCGCATCGAAGAAGTCGAGCACGCCATCGAAGAAGGCGTCAAGCTGGTCGAACTGGCTTCCCCGCTCGAAGTCGTCGGCCAGGACGGCTGGGTGACGGGCCTGCGCCTGCAAAAGATGGAGCTGGGTCGCGCTGACGCCTCTGGTCGCCGCCGCCCCATCCCTGTGGAAGGCGAGGAGTACGTCCATCCCGCAGACACGGTCGTCAGTGCCATTGGAACGCTTGCGAATCCGCACCTGCGTGAAGTAGCAGATGTCGACATCAACCAGTGGGGTTACCTCAGTGTTGGCGAAGACGGGCAGACCTCGAATCCGCGCATTTTTGCCGGTGGCGACATTGTAACGGGGTCGGCTACGGTTATTGAAGCGATGGGGGCGGGTAAGTCTGCCGCCATTGCCATCGACGAACTGCTGAGTGCACCAGACGTCCAGACTCAGCGTCGGATGACATAACCCTTTTCAGTCACGTAGCTTCAAGTACGCTCCTTCAAGGAACATGTCATCCTCCTTGATTCTGAACGTCTGGAGCACTCAGTGTAATTGTCATCTCGCCCTTGACCTTGTTCTTTGTAGGGGTGAACGAAGTGCAGTGATAAAATTGCATCACTGAAATCAAGACCCGAGTCCATTAGAGGAGTACGTCCATGCTTGATGCAAAATTTGTTCGCGAAAACCCTGATGCTGTGCGCGCTGCCATGTCTTCACGGGGATCAAGTTGGAGCGTTGACGAATTCCTAGCGCTGGACGAAGCACGCCGTGCAATTATCCCCACGGTTGAGGGTCTGCAAGCGCGCCGCAATGCAGCTTCAAAACAGATTGGTGCCTTAATGCAGCAAGGCAAACGCGACGAAGCTGAAGCCGCAAAAGCAGAAGTTGCCGGCATCAAAGAAGAAATTGCGACCCTTGATGCCCGTCGTGATGAGCTTGATGCGCAGGTGCGCTGGTTGCTGGTCACGGCAGAAAACCTGCCTGATGCCAGCGTGCCTGTTGGCGCTACTGAAGACGATAATCCCGAAGTCAAAAGGTGGGGGACAGCGCGCGACTTTGCGGCAGAGGGTTTTGAGCCTGCTGCTCACTGGGATCTGGGTCCTGCCCTGGGCATCGTCGATTTCGAACGCGGGGTTAAGCTGGCAGAGAGCCGCTTTTACGTACTGGGTGGTGCTGGCGCTGCCCTGATGCGCGGGCTCATAAACTTTATGGTCGACCAGCATCTTGATGCCGGCTTCAAAGAATGGTGGCTACCAGTACTTGCTAATACCGAGACCCTTTTTGGAACAGGCCAGTTGCCCAAATTTGAAGATGACCTGTACCGCACCAAAACCGAAAGCGACGGCAATGCCCTCGAAGGCGGCGTTACGGCAGGTCAGCTCTATTTGACACCAACGGCTGAGGTCACCATGACGAACTTGCACCGCGATGAAGTGCTGGAGGCTGCGAGCTTGCCTCGTCGCTATACGGCCTACACGCCCTGTTTTCGTGAAGAAGCAGGTAGTGCCGGCCGCGATACCCGCGGCATGATTCGCGTCCATCAGTTCAACAAAGTTGAAATGGTCAAGTTCACAACGCCCGATACCAGCTTTGATGAGCTCGAAGCCATGACCCTGCAAGCAGAAAAAATACTCGAGCTGCTGGAAATACCCTACCGCCGTATCGAGCTCTGTACAGGCGACCTGGGCTTTGGAGCTGCAAAGACCTTTGATCTCGAGCTGTGGCTCCCTAGTTATGGCGATTACAAAGAGGTGTCGAGCTGTTCGAACTGTGTGGACTTTCAGGCACGTCGTGCCAACTTGAAGTATCGCGACCCTGAAAACTTCAAGGGCTCACGCCACGTGCATACCCTCAATGGCAGCGGTCTTGCCATCGAACGCACAATCGCTGCGATTATTGAAAACTATCAGAATGCAGACGGTTCGGTGACCGTTCCAACAGTCCTGCGTCCCTATATGCGCGGACTAGAAGTAATATCTAATTAGTCTTAAAACCCAATTAGTTTTGGTGCGGGGGTGGGGGTGTGCCAAAGCCGTCACCTTCATCGCCCAGCATATCAAGCCCCAATAGATGGTCAAGCTCATCAATGACCTGTTCTAATTCTTCAGGCATGTCATCTGCTGCCTCCATACCTGCGGGCATGCCGTAGTGCATTTTGACCACATCAATGAAGGGGCGGTTATGCCCGTCTTGCCCCAGAGCCGGCACGGGCATGAAGGATATGGGGTCGCTAGCAAAATACCATTCGTTGTCAATCTGAATCATGCGAATCGCGACCAGTCCCGCACCGCCCTCGATCATTTGTGATGCCGTCGCATCGCGCACTTTGTAGATGACGGCATTGTCACACTCACGCAGGGTCAAGGTCTGCGTAGCGCTGTCTACGTCTTCTATCCAAAAATAACTGGTGAACTGGCTGTCGCCTGCCTGCTGCATGAGGTCGAGCTCGCGCTCATCAAGCTCATCAGGATTGCGATAGAGATAGGTCTCGAGCGGTGTCTTGCCCGTCTTAAGCTTGAAGTCGTAGACAAACCATTCATTAAAGAGCTGCTCGATTTTATCCTGGGGCACCCGTTCTTGCATGGCTTGCACATAGCTAAAGAACTCATGACCAGCACGGTCCAGGACATCGGTGTTGTCATCGTAGAAATGCCTCAGCACTAGGCTCATCTGCGGGTTGGGGTATTCGAAGTTTTCAGGATCTGTCATAGTGAGCTCCTTCGGGGCCTTAGTCTTCGGTCCACTTGCGTGATTTCTTCTTATCACTAGTGCGCTTCTTTGCTTCAAGCCTGCGTCTGTCTGCTGACTTGCTGGGTCGCGTGGCTATACGCTTTGGTGCGACATAGTTTGCCGCTGCCAGTTGGTAGCGCAGGCGTTTGAGCGCAGCACGCTTGTTCATGAGCTGGCTGCGTTCTGTGCGGGCCACAATGGTTATGCCGCTGGGTTCATGCACCAGGCGCACGGCACTGTCTGCCGTGTTGACACCTTGCCCACCAGGACCAGAACCGCGAAAAACATCGACACGACATTGTCGCAGCAGCTCTTCGTCACTTTTGGGTACGGGATATTTCAGCTGCGCACTCATAACCTCATTCTACCTGAAGAAAATATGTAACAACTTGTTACATGAAATATTTTCCTTGATTTTTCCGCTATACTATGTGGCTGGTACTACATCTGGTACCACAAGAAGAGTCGATTTGACACAAGAAACGAACGTAGAAGGAGCAAGCACCATGGAGTTCAACACACGCTGTCTGCAAGCTGGCTATGAGCCGGGAAATGGCGACCCACGCCAGATTCCTATCTATCAAAATACCACCTGGTATTTTGATTCCAGCGAGCACATGGCTATGATATTCGACCTCGAGGCTGCCAGTCCTTTCTATAGCAGAATCTCGAATCCCACCAGTGATGCTGTTGCGTCGCGCCTTGCCGCACTTGAAGGTGGTGCTGCCGCCGTACTGACAGCAAGCGGTCAGACAGCAAGCTTTTTTGCGGTCTTCAATATCTGTCAGGCAGGCGACCACCTCATTGCGACCTCGCAGATTTACGGCGGAACCTACAACCTCTTTGCGGTGACGCTGCCCATGATGGGTATCGAGGTGACCTTTGTAGACGCTGAAGCAGACCTTGACGAGCTCAAGGCAGCCATAAAGCCAAATACCAAGGCTATCTTCGGAGAAACCCTGTCAAACCCAGCGCTCAACGTCCTCGACATTGAAAAGTTCGCCGCCCTGGCTGGCTTTGCTGGCGTACCGCTGATTGTCGACAATACTTTTCCGACACCTTATAACTGCCGTCCGATAGAGCACGGTGCAGACATCGTTGTTCACTCAACAACAAAGTACCTGGATGGTCACGCGGCTGCTTTAGGTGGTGCCATCATCGATGCTGGTAACTTTGACTGGTTGGGACAGGGTGACAAGTTCCCCGGTCTGACAAGACCCGATTCCTCTTATCACGGTCTGGTTTTCGCCGAACAGTTTGGACAGAAGGCCTGCTACATCACGCGTCTGATCACGCATCTGATGAGGGATCTGGGGGCTATAACTACCCCGCAAAACGCCTTCATCCTGGGAATGAATATTGAATCCCTGCATGTACGTATGCAGCGTCACCTCGACAATGCTCAAACGATTGCAGAATGGCTGCAAAACAACGGCAATGTCGCACAGGTCTACTTCCCCGGTCTGGTGTCAGATTCACAGCACGAGCGTGCCGCAAAATACTTTGATTCACCAGCAGGCAGTGGTGTCATTTCCTTTGATCTCGAGGGAACGCGCGAGGACGCCGTGAAGTTCTTAGACGCCCTGCGTGTTGCCAGAATCGCAACCCATGTGGCTGACGCACGCACCTGTGTGCTGCATCCTGCCTCTACGACACATCGCCAGCTCAGTGATGAGCAGATGATCGAGGCTGGTGTGAGCCCCACGATGATTCGCCTGAGCGTCGGTATCGAAGACATTAGCGACCTGATTGCAGACCTCGACAGCGCACTGAAGGTGGCATTCCCACCACAGGCTTAGCTTTTCGTCGAAGTCTAACTTGACGCTAGGTAACATGGCATGATGACTTGTTCATCATGCCATGTTTCACGCCCTGCCGTTTTTAGTGTATGATGATAATAAGGATTTTTTGTGTAGTAGATTTGAATCACCGCTATGAACCATTACCGCCTAGCTCGGGGGAGGGAAGGCACGCGTGAACAAACATAAGCTCATTGCCTTCACGATGGTGTTTCTCTTGGTGGGCGGACTCGCATCCTGCACCCCCACGCGCCACAACAGTCAGCGCGATTTCAGGACCGTGTCGTCCTATCTCGATTTTGTAAACAGCAATGCGCGCATTGGCTCTGAAGCCGGAGACGTCTACGCCCAGGTGGCCAGCGAAATCTTCAATGCCGAAAGCACGCCTGAATACGCCACCATCGACGAAGCCCTTGACGCCATGCTTGCCGGCGAAAGCGACGCCGTCCTAGCAAGCGGCGGTTTTGTGCGCCAGCTCCTGCGCAGCGAGCGCAGTTCTAGCTTTTCCTACCTAGCCATTCCGGCAGATGTCTTCATCAATGAATCAGGACCCATCTTTCATGACAGCGAGCTACGCGATGCCTATAACAGCTGGTACCAGCAAGCGGTTGCAGACGGCACCTGGAACGAAATGGTAAACCGCTGGCTGCACGGCAATCAGCCCCGCGGTGAAGAGATTCCCAGCTTCGACTTCCCGTCCACAAAGGGAGTCCTCAAGGTTGCAGACACGGGCAGCTATCCACCGCTTTCCTACCTCGACGATCAGGGTCACATGATTGGCTTTGGCATCGAAGCCGCCAGCAGATTCGCCCTCGATCAGGGCATGGGGCTCGAAGTCCAGCAAATGCTCTATGATGACATCATCCCCGCCGTCGAATCGGGAGCCATCGACATGAGCGCCTGCGTCTTCTCGACCCTTGCTACCCGCGACCAAGACCTGATATTTGGCGACCCCGGTGTCTTTATGCAGGCAGTTCTCGTCATTCCGCGTCAGCCCCTCCACTAGCCGCGCCCAGTACACAGTAGTCTTCAAGCGGGGGAGTGCGTCCAATCCTGCAGACATGAGCGCAAAAAAAGAGTGTGCCCGTGAATGGACACACTCCCTCGCATAATTGCTCTAACCGCTTTTTGCTGGCTTGCCTTAGACCGTAGGCTTAGGCTTCTTTGTCGCGATAAAGAAGGCGGCAATTCCTGCAGCTATCAGGGCTACAACGACTACTGCAATCGGAATCAGGGTGCTGGCAGTGCTGTCTGTTCCAATGTCGTCGGCGATGCCAATGATGCCAATCTCGCCGTCAGCGAGCGTTTCGTCAAAGGTGCCATCGAATTCCGAATCGATGTCCTCATAGTCTTGATAGGCATCCCCGGTGTCGTCAAAGACTCCGAGGTCTGTTTCTGGTTCGACGCGCAGACGTTCGTCGCCCGTGTCATTAAAGCCAGGCGCAATGCGACCTTCCGCATCATCAGGTGACGCGGGATCTGCTTCTGCGGCGCCGGCAATGCTTGCGAGCGGTGCGGCTACCGGCCCAAAAAAGGCGGGTGTTGCACTGCTTAAAGGCAGGACTGCCAGTGATAGAAAGAGGGCAGTTACTAGGGTGAAAGTCAGCTTGCTGCCAATTTTCATGTGCTTCCTCGCTTTCTGCGTGAACTCGTCAGTAGTGCAATTCTACCACTGCCCTTGGACGGGGCGTGGCTTTGCGCCTATAATAGTCAGCTGGACACGAGTCCATTCGTTTCAATCAATAGGGAGTACATACGTGAACTACGACATCTTAGACATTGCTCTTGCTGAAGCTGGCAAGGACCGCATCGAATGGGCTGCAAAAGACATGCCCGTCATCACTGAAATCGGCAAGCGATACGCGGCAGAAAAGCCCTTTGCGGGTATTCGCGTCGGTGCCTGCATGCACGTCACGACAGAGACCGCGAACTTGATGATAGCCTTGAAAGCCGGCGGTGCCGAGGTTGCCCTGTGTGCGTCAAACCTGCTGTCGACTCAAGACGATGTCGCCGCGGCTTTGGTGAAATACTACGAAATTCCTGTCTTTGCCATCAAGGGTATCGACACGGAAGGCTACTATCGCCACATTGACAGCGTTATTGACACTAATCCTCAGATTGTCATGGACGATGGCTGCGACGTCGTAAGTCGCGTACACAGCGAGTTCCCTGAAAAGCTCGAGCACATCATTGGTGGTACCGAAGAAACGACCACTGGTGTTATCCGCCTGAAGGCCATGGCTGCTGATGGTGCCCTGAAATATCCCATCGTTGCGGTCAACGATGCTAATACGAAGCATATGTTTGACAACCGCTACGGCACAGGACAATCAACCATCGACGGCATCGTGCGTGCAACGAACCGCCTGCTCGCAGGTCGCACGGTTGTTGTTTCAGGATACGGCTGGTGCGGCAAAGGTGCTGCCATGCGCGCAGAAGGCATCGGGGCCTCCGTCATCGTGTGTGAAATCGACCCCCTGAAGGCACTTGAAGCTGTCATGGATGGTCACCGCGTCATGCCCGCAGCAGAGGCTGCCCGCGAAGCTGACGTCTGGATTACCGTCACCGGCAACATTAATGTTATTGATGAGCCCATGTACGCCAACCTGAAGGATGGCGCCATTGTCTGTAACAGCGGGCATTTTAATGTCGAGATCAATATTCCCTGGTTGCGCGATAATGCGGTTTCGCAGCGTACCGTTAAGCCCTTGGTGGAGGAGTTCGTCCTTGCCGACGGCCGCACGATTTACCTGCTTGCCGACGGTCGACTGGTAAACCTCGCCTGCGCAGAAGGTCACCCTGCAAGCGTTATGGACATGAGCTTTGCCAACCAGGCCTTGGCTGCAGAATGGATGCTTGCCAATCGTGACAGCCTCGAGGCTGAAGTCATCGACATGCCCCGCGCAATTGATGATGACATTGCACGTCTGAAGCTTGAGTCCATGGGTGTTGCCATCGATGTTTTGACGGCACAGCAAGAAAAATACCTAGGTAGTTGGACAGAGGGAACCGTATAACCTATAATAATGGGCGCGCTTAAGCGGTGTGGGAAAACCCGTCGCATAAGCGCACCTTTATCACTTTTCACTTGTTGAAACGTGGGCCATTAGCTCAGCTGGCAGAGCAGCGGACTCTTAATCCGAAGGTCGAAGGTTCGACCCCTTCATGGCCCACCAGACATTCTGTCGCACGCACCAAAGCCTCCCGCCTCATAGCTCGCGTAGTCACTACGCGTCGCCATGAGCCAGAAGACTTTTGCACGCACGACAAAAAG
>Ga0123353_10007585_pt1 | contig 14703 bp, 11 predicted proteins | sample TergutLab28metaG_3_FD_92763 | JGI IMG/M metagenome (GOLD analysis project Ga0123353, IMG submission 92763) | Labiotermes labralis P3 segment gut microbial communities from Petit-Saut dam, French Guiana - Lab288 P3 | ecosystem: Host-associated > Arthropoda: Insects > Digestive system > Gut ... | reverse complement strand
TCGCCGGCGCGGAAACCGTGATCAAGGTGTTTTCCAACCTGCCGGACCGCACCACCGGCCAGGGCTTCGTGGAGCAACAGCTCTTTGACGCCTTTGTGGCGGAGAACCCCGACGTGAAAATCGAGGTGGAAGCCCTGCAAGACGAACCCTACAAAATCAAGTTCAGCGCCTATGCGCAGGGCACCGAAATGCCCGACCTGCTCATGATTTGGGGCATGCCCGGCTTCCTGGACGAGGTGATCGACGCGGGCATCCTGGCGGCGCTGCCCCCCGATCTGGGCGCCGAGCTTGGGTTCATCCCCGGCACGCTGGACGGCTTCTCCAAGAACGGCGTGCTGTACGGCCTGGCCCGGAACACCGACGTGATGGCCTTTTACTACAACCAAAAGATGTTTGAAGACAACGGCTGGGCCGTTCCCACCAACTACGAGGAGCTGTTGGCGCTGGGCGAGACCATCGTTGCCGCGGGGATCCTGCCCGTGTCCATGGCCGGCGGCGACAAGTGGCCCCTGGGCATCTACTACACCGACCTGCTGGTGAAGCTGGGCGGCCCCGGCGTGAACGGCCGCATCTACGACGCGGTTGCCGCCAAGGACTTTGACACCCCCGAGTTCCTGGAGGCTGCACGCCTGATGCGCCTGGCGGCCGAGCGGGGGCTGTTCCAGGTCGGCTTTGAAACCGCCGACTACGGCACCGCCAAGAACCTGTTCACCAACGGCCAGGCCGCCATGTTCTACATGGGCGGCTGGGAGATGAGCATGGCGAACGATCCGGACATCGCCCCGGAGATCCGCGACAACATCCGCATGTTCATCATGCCCGTGATCGAGGGCGGCGTGGGCACGTCCACCGACATCGCCGCGTGGAACGGCGGCGGATACGGCGTGGCCGCCAACGGCGCCCAGAGGGACAAGGCCATCGAGCTGCTGACCTTCATGTTCCAGCCCGAGGGCTGGACCAAGATCGCCTGGGAGAACGGCGTCACCATGACCGCCCAGGACTTCTCCGCCTTCGGCACGGGCAGCGAGACCCCGGTGCAGGTGGAGTTTACCGAGGCGTTCACCACGGCCACCAGCGTGTCCGGCACCCCCATCATCGACATGGGCACCGCCAACTTTAAAAACGTGAGCGAGGATGCGATGCAGGAGGTAGCCATCGGCGTGCTCACCCCCGAAGCTTTCTTGCAGAAGCTGGCGGACGGCTGCCGGTAAAATCGGCGTTCGCCTTAAAGCATAGCCCTTGTAGTTGAGCTGAGCGGCCGCCTTTGTATGCAGCAAGGCGGCCGCTTTCGCAAAGGAGAACCGCGATGGACAGAGCGTATCGAAACAAGGCCGTCATCGCCAGCCTGGTGATCCCCGGCTTGCTCACCTTTGTGTTTGCCGTGCTGGCCCCCATCTGCCTGAGCGTGTATTACGGCTTTACGGAATTCAGCGGCCTGGGCGCGCCGCGGATGATCGGCTTTGCCAACTATGCCGAGATGCTGCAGGACCAGATCCTGTTCACTTCCTTGCGCAATTCGCTGCTGCTGGCGGCGGGCTTCGTGTTCATTCAACATCCGCTGGCCATGCTCACCGCCGTGATACTCGATAAGTTGGGCAAGCGGGCCGAGGGCGTGTTCCGCACGGTGTACTTCCTGCCCAACGTGATCTCGGTGGCCATCATCGCCTACCTGTGGCGCTTTATCTACAACCCCAACTTCGGGCTGCTGAACAACGTGATCAAGGTGTTTGGCGGGGCGGGCAACATCAACTGGCTGGGCAGCGGCAACGCCATTTGGTCGGTGCTCATCACGCTGATCTGGCACGGCTTTGGCTGGGGCATGCTGATCTACTACACCGGCATCAAAAACATAGACCAAACCCTGTACGAGGCCGCCCTGATCGACGGCGCCGACGGCAGGCAGGTGTTTTTCCGCATCACCCTGCCCCTGATGAAGCCGGTGATCGAGGTGAACGTGACCCTGGCGCTGATCGCCGCCCTCAAGCAGATGGAAACCGTGTACCTGCTCACCAACGGCGGCCCCGCCAACGAGACGCAGTTTATGGCCACGTACCTGTACAAGCAGGCCTTTCAGGCCTATCGCTACGGATACGGCAACGCCATCAGCGTTGTGTTTGTGATCATATGCATCGTGGCCACCCAGGTACTCAACCGCGCTTTCCGCGAGAGGGAGGGGGCATTGCGATGATGAAAGCCGCTTTTGCGCCGCAGCCCCGGGAGGGGCGCCGCGGCTTTTCGATCCGGAAGGCCGTGATGTGGCTGGTGCTATGCCTGCTGGCCACGGTTCAAATGTTTCCGCTGGTGTGGCTGCTCAACTTTTCTTTGGCCAGCAGCAACGAGATGTTCACCACCGGGCTGCTCATCCTCCCCCGGCAGATCCGCTGGGACAACTACGAGCGGGCCTTTGTGAGCGGCAACTTTTTGGCGTACTTTACCAACAGCGTGATCATCAACGTGCTGGCGGTGGCGCTGGTGCTGGCCCTTTCGGTGATGCTGGCCTTTGCCATCACCCGCATGCGGTGGAAGCTTTCCGCCACGGTGCGCAACATTATATTGCTGGGCATGATGATCCCCATCCACGCCACGCTGCTGCCCAACTACGTGATTTACGACCGCCTGCGCCTTACCGACACCCTGTTCGCCCTGCTGATCCCTTACGTGGCGTTCTCCCTGCCCCAGGGGCTGTTTTTAACCAGCGGATTTATGTCCAGCATCCCCAGGGAAATCGAGGAGGCCTCCTTGATCGACGGCTGCGGCATCTACCGCATGCTCGTCACCATCATCACCCCCATGCTGCGCAACTCGCTGGTCACCGTGTCCATCATGACTTTTTTGAACAACTGGAACGAGTTTATGATGGCCAGCACCTACCTGCGCAGCGCCCGGTGGAAGACCCTGCCCTTCTCGGTGCTGGAATTCACGGGGCTGTACTCCTCCAACTACGCGATCCACTTTGCGGTGATGGCGCTGTCCGCCGCGCCCGTGGTGGTTTTTTACATCATCATGAACCGCTACATCACCAAGGGCGTTGCATTGGGCGCGGTAAAGGGCTAGAATAGAAAGATGACCACACGCAAAAACAGTCGGGGGATCCGCGGGTGGATAGCCCAGGCGGGGCTGCGCACCAAGATCGTGCTGTGCATCTACGCGGTGATGTTTCCCATACTCATCGCGAGCACGGTGTACATCGTGGCCCACAACTACAACACCGTGTTTCAGGAGGCCGCGGTGCAGCACGCGCGCGCCGCCCAGTCCGCGGCCGGCGAGATCGCCTATCTCCAGCAGGACATGGTGGACATCATGACCTATTTTACCGTCAACAGCGACATCCGCAACGTGCTGATGTCCGACGCACAGAGGCTGCGGGACGTGAGCCTGTTTTGGCGGTTCGAGACGCCCATCGAGTTCATGCGGGACATACTGGCCATCAAGGCCCAGCTGAGCACGGTGATCCTCTACCCGGAAAACGGGCTCAGCCCCTTTTATGTGAGCAACGACGAGAGCGTGCACAACGCCGACCTGGAGCAGATCCGGGCCCTGCCGATGTACCAAAGCGCGGCCCAGGCCATGGGGGACATCGTGTGGACGCTGGCGCCCGCCAACGAGCCGGGGTTTTACCTGCGCAACCGCACCGACAAAATCGTGGCCAGCCGGGCGATCTTCGACCTTTCCAAGCGCGCCCGGCTGGGGTTCCTGGCCATCAGCATGGATGCCGCCACCTTCCGTAGGATATGCGAAAACCAGCTTCTTTCCCCCGACGGGGGGATCGTGGTGCTCTCCTCTTCCGGGCAGGTGATGATCGAGGCGGGGCGCTCGAATCCGGCGGTGGCGGAAAGGCTGCAAACCGGCGGCCTGGCCGCGCGCCTCGCAAACAGCGGCGAGGACTACCATTCCATAGGCGACAGCTACGTGTTTTGCCGGGGGCAAACCAACGGCATGATCGTTTGCTACTTTTCGCCCAAGGTGGGGTGGGACGCCCGGGTGCGCAGCGGCCTGCACGTGCCCGTGCTTATGGCCCTGGCGCTGCTGGTGTGTACCTGGCCGCTGTCGGCCATCGTGTCCAGGGCGCTGAGCCGCTCCACCAAGGAGCTGAGCGCCGCCATGCAAAAGTTTCGGGAGGGGGATTTTTCGCAGCAGGTGAAGGTGCGCGGTGAGGACGAGATCGGGCAGATGTCGCTGGCCTTTAACCAAATGGCCACCGACGTGCGCGAACTGATCGAAAAGAACTACGTGATGGCCCTGCGGGAGCGGGAGAGCGAGCTGGACGCGCTGCAGGCCCAGATCAACCCGCACTTTTTGTACAACGCCATGGACTCCCTGTACTGGCAGGCCGAGGAGACCGGCCTGGGCGCGCTGGCCGAGGATATACTGGCCCTCTCGAAGCTGTTTCGGCTGCTGCTGAGCCAGGGGCAGAGCGAGATCCCGGTGCGCGGCGAGGTGGAGCTGATCGGCTACTATCTGCAAATACAAAAGATGCGCTTTTCGCAAAAGCTGGCGTACGAGATCGACGTGGAAGAGGCCGTGATGGGGTACCTGATCCCCAAGCTCACCCTGCAGCCCTTTGTGGAAAACGCCATCGTGCACGGGCTGGAAAAGAGCGTGGACGGCGGATTCGTAAAGATACGCGGCCGGCTGGAGGGGGAGCGGATGGTGTTCACCATCCAAGACAACGGCGCGGGCATGCGGCAGGAGGACGCCGACCGCATGCTCAAGGCCGGCGAATCCAGCGATTACGAAAAGGCGCGCATCGGCCACTTTGCCATCGGCAACATCAAGGAGCGGCTGGTGCTGCGCTACGGCAAGAGCGCCGGGCTGGACATCCGCAGCGATCCGTCCAGGGGCACCACGGTGCGGGTGACGCTGCCGATATCCGAACCCCAGGGAGGTGAAAGAGGTGGGCGCGCCCCGGTATAAGCTGCTGTTGGTGGACGACGAGGAGAACATACTCCAGGCCATGGAAAACTACATCAACCTGCACACCACCCGCTTTGACAAGGTGTACACCGCCGCCAGCGGCCAGGCCGCGCTGGACATCATCTTCCGGCACCAGCCGCAGGCCATGCTGCTGGACGTGCAAATGGCCGGCAAAACGGGCATCGACGTGCTCCAGGAGGCAAACGCCGCCGGGAAGTGCCCGCGCACCATCATCCTGTCCGGCCACGACACCTTTGCCTACGCGCAAATGGCCATGCGGGAGGGGGTGGCGGACTACCTGCTCAAGCCCTGCCGCTCCACCGAGATTTTAGAGAAGCTGGAGGCGCTGCTCCCCCCGGCGGAGGATCCGGTGCGGCCGATGCCGCCGGCCGACGAGAACCGGATCGTAACCCGCGCCATCGCCTACATGGAAGCGGACCTTTCCAAGGAGAGGAGCCTCACGGCGGTGGCGGCGGCCGTGGGGGTGTCCGCGGCCTACCTGTCCACCCTGTTTACAAAAACCAAGGGCATGACCTTTGTGGACTACAACAACAAGATGCGCGTGGATTGGGCCTGCGCCTACATGCACGACGCCCGCATGAAGGTGTACGAAATCGCCTACCGCGTGGGCTTCCGCAACGAGAAGTACTTTTCGCGGGTGTTTCGCAAGGTGATGGGCAAGAGCCCGTCGGAGTACAGGCAGGGATTGAAGTAAGGAGGACAAGTCGAATGAAATCCGAATGGATCATCACCCGCTGGGACGGAAAAAAGGCGCTGCAAGAGCGCAAAGCCATCGCCTCGTCGGAGGATCAGGGGCAGGAAAACCAGGCGGTGAACGTGCATCCTGATTTTACCTATCAAACCTTCGAGGGCTTTGGCGGGGCCCTGACCGAGGCCGCCGCCGTTACCTTTGCCCAAATGCCGCCGCGGCTGCAAAAGGAAGCGCTGCGGGCCTGTTACGGCAAGGAGGGCCTAGGCTACACCGTGGCCCGCATGCACATCGACAGCTGCGATTTTTGTACGGATAATTACGCGGCGATGGAGGAGGACGGGGACGTGTGGGGGAGCGGGTTTTCCATGCGCCGGGACGAGCAGGCGATTTTGCCCCTGTACCGGGCGGTGACCGAAACCCTGGGCCGCCCGGCGCCGGTGATGCTCTCCCCCTGGAGCCCGCCCGCCTTTATGAAAACAAACGGCGAAAAAAACCACGGCGGAAAGCTCAAGCCCGAATATTACGGCAAGTGGGCCCAATACCTGTGCCGGTACATCGTGGAATACCGGGCCCGCGGGGTGGACGTGCGCATACTGAGCATCCAAAACGAGCCTGCCGCCGTGCAAACCTGGGATTCCTGCATCTACACCGCCCAGGAAGAAAAGGTGTTTTTGCGCGACCACCTGTATCCCGCGATGCAGGAGCACGGCCTGGCCGATGTGGAGATTTACATTTGGGATCACAACAAGGAGCGGGCGCTGGAGCGCGCCCAGGCGATACTGGACGCGCAGACCGGGCCCATGGTGGCCGGGGTGGCCATCCACTGGTATTCCGGCGATCATTTTGACGCGCTGCGCATGATTCGGGAGCGGTACCCCGCCCTCAAGCTGCTCTTTAGCGAGGGGGCGGTGGAATACCGCCACCACGCGGTAAACGATCACCTCGCCAATGCCCGGCAATACGCCCACGATTTGATCGGCAATCTAAACGCGGGGCTTCAGTGCTTCCTCGACTGGAACATACTGCTCGACGAGACCGGCGGCCCCAACCACGTGAGCAACTTTTGCGACGCGCCCCTGATGTACGACCGGGGTGAAAAAACGCTCACCAAGGTATTGACCTACGCGTACATCGCGCACTTCAGCAGGGCGATCGTGCCGGGCAGCGTGCGCCTGGGCAGCAGCAAATTTACCGAGGAGATAGACGCTACGGCCTTCCGCCGGCCCGACGGCCGCATCGCGGTGGTGCTGCTCAACCGCACGGCAAAGGCGATGAAGGTGTGGATCCGGATGCAGGGGCGGCTGCTCCCGGTGGAGTTGCCGGGGGACAGCATCGCCACCGGGATGATCGATTGCTGACGGCGTCAAAGCGCTATTCAATCAAAGCTCAGTTCAATGAAATCCGTGAACTGATAGCCGCCGTATACGTCGTTTAGGCAAAAGGCGTAGCTGTAGTCGCCGGGCTCCACGGGCTCGTAGTCAAAGCGCAGGGGGCGGCTTCCCACGACGATCTCCTCGCCGTAGAAGGTGTCGGTTTGCAGCTCGTCCTGCGCATCCCAATAGAGCAGGTCGTACAGCGGATAGATCACGTCGCCCGCCTCCAGCCGTTGGTAGCCGCGGGCGGGGCTGCCGTTGGCGTCGTATCCCTCGGTGTAGCCCACCACCGCGCCCTGCGGGTTGTCCTCGTTGAACACCACCAGCAGGTACTGCTCCTCGTCGTTGACCAGGGCCGGGATCAGCGAGCGCACGTACTCCTCGGAAACGACCTGATCGTACATGGGCACCATCTGCCCCTCCAAGGTGGGCCAGGTGCCGTCGAAGAGGCCGTAGACCATGCCTTCGTCCCAGTCCACGTACACGTCCTGCATCAGGCCGTAATCAAAGTACACCTCCTCGCCGTACGCGTCATCCACCATGCCGTAGGCGTCTTGGAGCAGGGCGGCCTCCACGTAGCTCAGGCTCTCCAAATCCTGCGCGGAGAGCTGCACCATGTAGGCCACGCCGTACTCCTCGGCCAGTTGCTCGTAATCCTCCATGGTGAAAACCGGCTGCTGGGGGTCGGCGCCGGCAAAGCCGTCCAGCCAGCTGCCGGCCTCCGGCGCGCCTTGGGACGCGCCGCCGAGGAAGCCCGAAAGCAGGTTGAAGATGTCCTCGTCGTCCGGGTCCAGGCCGAAGGCCTCGACCGATCCGGGGCTGAAGGAGTGCTGGCCGCCGGTCATTTGGGCCAGGTAGCCCTCCACAAAGCCCGCGTAGCCGGTCATCAGGGAAAGGGGATCGTACCCGGGCAGGTATTCGCCGGCCATGCCCTTCGTTTTTTCGGGCAGCAGCACCGACAGGCCGACGGCCGATTGGATGTTGGCGGAGTTTCGGCTGTACACCACCGCGTTTTTCACGGCCCGGGTAAGGGCCCTGGAGGCGTCGGGCGCGATGTCGCGCAGGTACCAGGCGGCCTCGGCGATGTCCACCATGTCGCTGCCGGCATCGTAAAAGTCGCCGAAGGCGCGCATCTGCGCCCGGGCCCGGGAGATCACCGGAAAGTCGCCGCCCGCCAGCGCGCCGTTCAGCGCCTGGCCGAAGGTATCCATCGCTTCGATCAGCTCGCCCAGCTCGCGCAAATCGGTGACGGCCAGGGTCACATAGTCGTTGGGATCCGCGGCCAGGGAGCTTTCGATAAAGCTGTCCACGATGCTGCGGCCGATGGCCTCCGCGTCCATGGCGGGATTCCGCGCCAGCTCGCCCAGCCACCGGTCGTACGCCCAGCCCTCGCCCGGCTCCAACTCCTCGCTGGCGATCATCAAGTCCGCAAAGGGCTGCAGGTACACGGCGATCTCGAAGGAGGACATGAGGCAGGCGTCGAAGCCTATGAACGCGAGCCGCCGGTCCCGCCCTTGCAGCGCTTGGGCCAACGCGTCGCGGACGTCCTTGTTGCTGAGGTAGTTGCCGGTGATTTCGTCGTAGCACACGCCGCCCGTGGATCCGGCGCCGTGGTTCCACAGCACCAGGGCCACGCGCTTGGCGGGATAATTGTCCAGCCCGAAGCGGATAAAATCCCGAAGGGTGTCGGGGCTGCCCATGTCCAGCTGGCCCAGCGACGGGCCCGCGGGATACACATCGTCCGAAACCACAAAGCGCCGGCTTTCCCCGCTGTTCAGCAGGTTCCCCCGCCACTTTTCCGTGCCCCCGGCATGTACCAGCACCGTCACCGGGCCGTCTGGCTTGAGGCCGGCCTGGGTCATCTCTTTTAGGTCGTCGCTGGCGGTGCCCCACCGGGTCTCCAGGTCGGTGCCGCACAGGTAGATCAGCACCAGGAATTCCCCCTCCGCCTGGGCACAGACGGCGGGCAGGCACAGGCACCAAGACACTGCCACGGCGAGGAGAAGGGCCACCAGCTTTTTCATTTTTGTATGCACTCCTTTTGTGTTTCTGTGGCGAAGAACGAGGCGAGGGCCTCGCGCCAATCGCGCATCTCGTCGCCCACGGTGCAGCGCAGCGCCAGGCGGTCGAGCACGGAATAGGCGGGGCGGAGAGCGGGGCGGGGGAACTCCGCGGTGGTGCAGGGGCGCAATGCGCAGGGGATGCCGGAGAGCCGCAGAATCTCGCGGGCGAACTCGTACCACGAGCATTCGCCCCCGCCGGTGACGTGGTAGAGGCCGTACGCGCCGCCGTCCAGTATTTTAAGCAGGTGATACGCCAGATCCAGCGCGTTGGTGGGGCTGCCGCGCTGATCGTTTACCACGGAGAGCTCGCCCTTTTCCCGCGCCGCCCTTGCGATGGTGCGCACGAAGTTGGCGCCGTGGCGGCCGTACAGCCACGCGGTGCGCACCACAAAGCTGCGCGGGCACTGGGCGCGCACGTAGGCCTCGCCCAGCAGCTTGGATTGGCCGTACACGGTACGCGGGGCGGGGGCGTCCCACTCGGCGTAGGGGGCGCTCGCCTCGCCACAGAACACGTAGTCGGTGGACAGGTGCAGCAGCGCCGCGCCGGTGTCGGCGCAGGCCCGGGCCAGGTGCATCGGGCCCAGGGCGTTGGCGCGGAAGGCGGCTTCCCGCTGGGTTTCGCAGGCGTCCACGTTGGTCATTCCCGCGCAGTTGATCACCGCGTCCGGCCGGATTTCGCCCAATGCGCGGCCCACCGCGCCGGCGTCGGTGATGTCGAGGGTGTCGATGTCCACGCCCACCACCCGCGCGCCGGCAAAGCGCGGCGGCACCGTCCACGGATCCATCGTTCCCGCCTGCAGGAGCGCGGACAGCTCGCGGCCAAGCTGGCCGTCCGCGCCGGTCAAAAGAATGGTTTGCATCGCCAGCCTCCTTCTATGGACAATCATACCGTTTTGGGCCGGGTTTCGCAAGCGGGGCTTTGTGAACAGAAGGTGAAATCATTTTCTAAAAAGGAAATGTAGGGGCCGATGCCCACATCGGCCCGCACCCCTGACCACATCGCGAAGAGCGCGGGCCGATGTGGGCATCGGCCCCTACTTACATGGCAAATGGTTTTGCCCTATTTGTGAATATGACATGCTGTCGTCATATTGCCCCTGGTACACTCCTACAAGAACAGCGCATTAAAAAAGAAAGAAAAAAGAAGAAGAAAGGAGATATTTGGTGATGTCCAATGTTGTTTTGTACATATCTTTTCACCTGGCGGAAGGGGCGTCGGCGTCGGACTTCCTGCTCGCGTCGGAAGAATTGAACAACGGGTTTATGTCCAAGCAAAAAGGCTTTATCTCTTGGAAGCAGCTTGTGGAGGGCCGGATGTGGGTTGACCTGCTGACCTGGGAAAGCATGGAGGACGCCAAAAACGTCATGGAACCGAGTTGTACGAACGCGCTTGCCGAAAAGTTTTATTCCTTTATTGACCAGCAGAGCGTGCAGGTGCATCTTTTTTCTGTTGAGAGAAGTTATTAGGGACGCGCCTTGGCTTTGATTGGCGATGATCATGCGTCCAGCAGCTCCAGGCGCTTGACCGCCGCCTCGTCGGGCGCGACCCACAGGGTGCGCTGGTGCGTGTAGGTTACGTGGCCCGGCTGCGCGCCGCCGGGCTTTTTGACGTGCTTGCGAAACGCGTAATCCACCGGCACCCGCGAGGAGGCGAAGCCCTTGCTGTAATAAGCGGCCAGCAGCGCCGCCTCCCGCAGCGTGGGCTCGGGGGGCTCGCCCTCGTGGGCGATCAGCACGTGGGAGCCGGGCATGTCCTTGGCGTGGAGCCAGGTGTGATCGCCCCGCGCCCCGGCGGTCAGCCGGTCGTTCTGCGCGCTGTTTTTGCCCACGTACATGTCGATGCCGTCGCTGGATCGGTAGCGGAAGGGCCGTGAATGCTTCAGTGGCTCGGCCTTGCGGGGCTTGGCGCGGCTGTGGGAGGCGCGCAGGCAGCCCTGCGCCGCCAGCATCGCCCGTATCTCCTCGATCTCGGCGTCGTCCACGCACTTGCGCAAATCGTCTTGCTGCGCCTCGAGCCACGCGAGCTCGGCCCGGGTCTTTTCCATTTGCTCGGCGGCGATCCGCTGGGCGGAGCGCGCCTTTTGGTAGCGCTTAAAATAGCGCTGCGCGTTTTGCGCGGGGGTGTACTTGGGATCCAGCGCCACGGTGATCAGCCCGCCCTCCGGATCGTAAAAGTTCTCCAGGGCCGCGCTGGCCGCCCCCTTCTCCAGCCGGTGCAGGTTGGCGGTGAGCAGCTCGCCGCAGATGCGCCACTGATCCATGCGCGCCCCGGCGTCGAGGGCCTCCTGCTGCAAAACCAGCTTCTTTTCGCAGCGCTCGATGTGGGTGCGCACCGCTTGCAGCAGCGACGCCGTGCGCTGGGCGATCCTCTCCCGCCGGTCGCGGGCGCGATAAAACGCGTCGAGGGCCTCGCTCATGCCCCCGGGCACGGGGCGCTGGCAGTCCGCTGAAAAGCGCAGCTGGGCGAAGGGGTACACGTCGGCGGCGTCGCCCTCTTCGTTCAGCAGCAGGACGGGCGGCGCGAACGCCGGCAGTTGATCCAGCAGCGCGCGCAGGCGCCGGGCGATGCCGGGAGACGAATCGGGCGCGAAGGCCGCTTCCTCGTCGCCGGCAAGGCGAAAGGCGAGCTCCCGGGCGGCCTGGGGAGACAGGCCCGCGACCCCGTCCAGCAACGCCTTGTGCAGGCGCGGCCCCTGCGCCCGCAGCATGCCTTCGAGCCCCCCGGCCATGGCGGCGTGGGGATCGAGCTTGCCTTGGGCCGGCGGATAGGCGTAGGGCAGGCCGGGCCGCACCTCCCGCACCCGGCTCATGCCCGCGTCCACGTGGCGGATGGCGTCGATCACGCGGCCGTCGGCGTCGCGCAGTATGATGTTGCTGTGCCGCCCCATGATTTCCATCACCAGGGTGCGGGTGCGCGCCTCGCCCAGCTCGTCCAGCGCGTCCACGTCGATTTCCGCGATGCGGTCGCCGGCCACCTGGCGCACCGCCGCGATCCGCCCGCCCTGCAGGTGCTTGCGCAGCAGCATGCAAAACATGGGCGGCTGCATGGGGTTCGCTTTACCGGCGTCGGTTAAGTGCACGCGCGCGTGGTGCGCGCCGGCGCACAGCAACAGGCGGTGGTTCTCGCCCAGGCTGCGGATCAGCAGGTGCAGCTCGTCGCGCTCGGGCTGCTGCACGCGATCCACCCGCCCGCCCACCAGGCGCGCGGCCAGCTCGCGGCAAACGAAGCCCAGGGTGATACCGTCCAGCGGCAAAGGAACTCCTCCTTGGAATCAACTTGAAAATGAAGTCGGATCTGCCGATAACACCGATTCAATGTTCCGCGTTTTTATGTAGGGGCGGCCTTTGGCCGTCCGCCCCCCGTCGATGCAGGGACGTTGGGCGATCAATCAGATCGCCCCTACTCCTTTGCATCGATACAAAACACAGTATAGCACCAACAAATCCCGCTCTCAAGCCATTTATGACTTTACCACCGGAACCCATAGCTCATAATCGCCGTCTACGCTTTCAGGATGGTATTCAAAATACAAATTGAGCTGCTCATTGACCGTGTAGCCTTCCTTGGGAATATCCGTATAGAAAAACTCGGTCCACGCTTCAATCCCGTCCTTGTCGTGAGGATAATGGGCAACGGCGTATGTTGTCGTGGTTGTGGCCTTGAGCAGCGCGTCTTCGGGCGGTTTGTTCTCTCCCGCCACTTCGATGCCGAGCAAGTAGCAATATTTTTCATGCCCTTCCGTATACCACATCAATCCATAGTACCCCTTCTTGCTGCCTTGTAAACCCCGCAAAATGGACTCTTTGTCGCTTGCAAAAAAATCATTGTATAGCTTGGAAACGGCTTCTTTGTTTTGGGCGGCGGTTGTTTCAACGGCATATCCACAAATATGGAAAGCTTCCCTCTCGATGATTTTCATGATCGTTCCTCCGTTTGTGATTTCTTAAGTGAATAGCATAGCGCACCAAATACGACAGCCCCATGTCATATTCCGCAATAAAAATATGCCAAGCGGCCATCCGCCTTATGACAAGTACCGCAAACTATGCTATAATCGTACACAAAACGACCGCGCGACACAAACCGGAACGGAGCGTTGCCCATGAAAACCATTCGCCTGCTTGTTATCCTTTCCTCGTTGCTGTTCGTGCTCGCCGGTTGCGGCGATCAGGCTGTAAAAGAGGGGAACCCCGAGGGGCCGGAAGCCCCCGAAGTGATCTTGGGATTCGCCCAGCTGGGCTTCGAGAGCGGCTGGCGCCTGGGCAATACCCGCGACATCGAGGAGGCCGCCGAGCGCGCCAACGTGCAGCTGATCATGAAGAATGCCGATCAGCGCCAGGAAAATCAGATCAACGCCATCCGCTCGTTCATCGCCCTGCAGGTGGACGTGATCGCCTTTGCCCCCATCGTGGAAGAAAACTGGGACAACGTGCTGCGGGAAGCCAAAGAAGCCGGCATTCCGGTGCTGCTGACCGACCGCTATATTCAGACCGAAGACGAGAGCCTCTACGCCGGGTTTGTGGGCTCCAACTTTCTGCAGGAAGGGCAGGCTGCCGGGGAGTTTTTGTTGCGTAGGACCGCGGACTACGATCACGTGCGCATTTTGCAGATCACCGGCACCGAGAACTCCACCCCCACGGTGCAGAGGCGGATCGGATTCGAGGAGGCTATTGCCGGCAATCCCAAGTACGAGATCATCGAGTCGATATCGGGGGACTTTTTGCGCAGCAAGGGCAAGGAGTGCATGCGCGACGTGCTCCAGGAGACCCACGACATCGACGTGCTCTACTCCCACAACGACTCCATGACCATGGGCGCCATCGAAGCCATCGAAGAGGCGGGGCTGGCGCCGGGCAAGGACATCATCATCATCACCGTGGACGGCGAGCAGGGCGCCATCGACCTGCTCAAGCAGGGACGCATCAACTGCGTGGTGGAATGCACGCCGCTGATCGGCGATAAGATCATGGAGCTGGCCAAGAAGCTGGCCGCTGGCGAGCCCATCGACCGGATCACCTATTCGGTGGAGCGCACCTTCTCCGAATACGACGACGATCTGGACACGCTGCCGCCCCGGGGGTACTGACCATGCGCGTGCTCGATGCCCTGTTGCGCAAAACCGGCGTCGCCAACAGCCTCCTCGGCCGCATCCGCGCGGCCCAGCTGGTGCTGCTGGTGCTGATGCTGATCCCCGCGGTGGTGTCCATCAGCCTGATGATGGTGTTTTCCACCCAATACCACGGGGTCATATTGCATATGGAGCAGGTCTCCTCCCTCGAGCCGCTGATCCAGGAGGACTTGCTGGGGGAACTGCGCGACATCGTGGTGGGCCGCGCCCAGTTTGAAGACGGCGTGCAGTACTTGCATTTGGAAGCCGCCGAATCGCAGCTGGACGCGCTGATCGAGGGGGAGCCGGGCAGCCGCGTGGAGCTCACGGTGGCGCGGCGGACCCTGGGCACCCTGCGGCGCTACGTGGACATGCTGGGCGCCCAGATGCGCGGCGGCTCCACCGTGGACCAGGACGTGGCCCATCTGGACGAAATCCAGAACGTCGCCGCCCTGTTTATTGAGATGCTGCAGGATGCGCTGGATGCCGACATCCGGGCGGCCGGCCAGGCCAACCATCGCATGCAGTCCCTC
>Ga0123353_10007584_pt1 | contig 14703 bp, 9 predicted proteins | sample TergutLab28metaG_3_FD_92763 | JGI IMG/M metagenome (GOLD analysis project Ga0123353, IMG submission 92763) | Labiotermes labralis P3 segment gut microbial communities from Petit-Saut dam, French Guiana - Lab288 P3 | ecosystem: Host-associated > Arthropoda: Insects > Digestive system > Gut ... | reverse complement strand
GGGAGAAAAGAAAAAGGTAGACTGTAAAGGGATGTGATATAAGGGGGGGGTTGTGATTCGGATAATTTAAAAAAAAAAAAAAGGAGGGGGGTACACCCGCCGCGAGGGGGGGGGGGGGGGGGGGGGCTTATCACGTGTTTTATACAAATTCCAGAAAATATTCAATATATATAAATCACAAATACACACAATATAATACAATAAAACAAATCATAAAATAAAATTCGTGACAAGTACCAAACTCCTACATGTTTCGGTACCGCGGTGCCATCCTAGATTAGCGTGTTGAACTTGTATACCTTTGTTCTAGTAGACTTTCGGCGCCGTAACATGTACGAGTTTGGTACTTGTAATATATTGTTTTCGGTGATTTGTATTTCGTTGTATTTTATAGGATGCATTCGCTGCTTGATAAACTGAATGTAAGAATATGCAGGGTATAGTAACAAAAACCCACAAAACATGTACATATAAATACCGTGCCTCCATACTACAAGTGTGCATGAATAAACCAGCGCAATGCCACCTGATTCAGACACACTACCCTCTTTTCACGGCTCCACACTCCAACCACCGAATGCCTGATCAGTGCCACCTTCAATCATAACGACCAAAAGTTCAAAACGTTTTCTGTTTTGCCATAACCTTACTACATGCAACACACAAACCATCAATGAAAACAGACAGACCGCCGCACATGCTTGACCAAAGCGAATGTCATGTGGCGCGAAACCGAACTATACACTCAACAGAAAGCGCTCTTACACATACTTACCACTGCACTGTCACAGGCGGTACGTACCAATGTCCTTGGTCGTATTATAGCCTACTAGGCATGATATTTCGACCGGTGAAACTCTGACAACCCAGTACTGATACAAATGCAAGCCTGCGCCTTTCGAGTGGTAGTATTCCCCAAATAATACAACAATTATACTGCACTATGAAAAAAATATCTCTAAACGCTTTATGTACACCTACAATTCACGGTGGACGTAGTTTGCTTTCGTTACGAAGTCCTGTCATTTCCTCAGTACAAATGGGAATTGGCTGCCAACATTTACAGTGGCACAACTACGAAATGACATACAAGACAGCTATTTAGTCCTTGAAACAAAGCACAGTTGGCGCTTAATGGATTGCACGTAGTTATCCCAAAGGCCGGGGGTGAAAATCTGCCGCAAATACCACATACGGCGCCTTGGGGTGGCGTTGTAGCACAGAAACACTTTTACCTGTCACAAGACTTCTTACGATTCGTATCTGTTCGAAACGGATGACACAGGAAATTAATCTATTACACAGAACTAAACTCCCATATTTCTTTCGTCAAATTAATCCATTACAGAGAAGCAAAACTCTCGTATTCCTCCATTTATATTGTCGTGGCCCGCCCGAACTTCAATACCTTCTTCCAAAGGCTGAAGAATGCTGTTGACGTGTCATTCGTTTCTAAATCGTGCAAGTGCTGACAGTATGAAAATAGACAGGAGAACCGAGCCCAGTTTACACCACAGGAGATGCTACCGGTAAGACGAACATTAGTCATACGTTGAAAATGCCTGGAAACAAAGACAAATCGACGATCGGAGCGTGTGTATTATTACACCATCCCACACTGCCAACGTACACGTCACAAAGACCACAGACACTGCACCAAATATACACGAATGTCAGCCTGTAGCAGACATACAGCAGAAAGGCCATCATGACATCGGTGAACTTCACAAAACCTTCGCTCAACTACAAGAACACGGAGCAAGCCGTGGGAGATAACGTTCCCACGCCGATGAATACAATAACCATTGTCTTCTGAAAGGTGTACTTTGGTACACAAGACGTTTCGGAAAAATTTGCTGCCCCCAACCTATTACCACTAAATTTTTCTAAACACATGTACTTATGAAAAGATAGACAGAGTGGACAAGAGGCTGATGTGTTAGGATCGCAGAGGCATACAAGGAATAACATCCGACACCAGGTAGGTCTGGGACCGTCTCGGATATGACGCTGATCACTGGGCTCTCGGTTTCAGACGTCTCGTGACAACACAGCAGTCTCATATTCTAGGAACGGGAAATCCACGACGTTTCGTCACATCCAACAAGATCGCACGCAACTACACCGCTGCGAAAGCCCACAAACTCGCAGAGCACTATGAAGTTCAAGACTGTTAAACAGCCACACAATGCACGTGGCTGTAGAATGCAGCTCTCCTCCGGCATCCTTCCTCGCTAAACTTGCAGGAAGGACAGAAGTTTCTATGCCCATCTACGCGTACACAAGAAAGTACAATAACACCGTTACGAACTTGTAATAGATGGACATGGCGGTTAAGAACAGAAAATTTGAATTTCCTTCTTTTGTGCGCAAATGCAAGACCCGAATTCATATTCCAATGTGAAGCTATCTTCCAGTGATATAAGACACTACCACATCTAGTAAGGATAAAAACTGAGTGTGGCAGATGTGTTAAAGAACAAGCTAGACCAAGAGCGACAGCAACTAATTCACCATCTGTGGGAAAGCAGATAATAGGCCAGAATAATCCCACACACAGCATTCGGTTGTAAGTCGCAACATCGCCGAGTGCATACACAAACGTGTTCGCTCTCGCTGTAGCTTCTATCCATCTTCAGCGACCTGCGGCAGCAAATTCGTACAGACCCACGCAGACAGTCAATTTGGAAGTACATAAGAAATAACAAGAAACACCAGTCAGACAGCCAGTCTGTGTGCGTACGTTCTTGGGCTGAATGCCCAGACAGGCCAACACGGCAAACGCGGCAGAAATCAGGTCATCAATCCGCGTCCTCTCTCTTCGAGGCTATCCATAACACGCTGTAGGTGTGGAGTTAGCATGCAGTGTAGACAAACGTTGTTATATCTGGTAAGTGGGACGTACGTTGCTACCCGGTCATCCACCAACACACCCAAGTGCTTCTGGGAACCAACATGAAAATTAAAAAATAGAAACTAACCGACAAGCCCTTTGTCTTTTTGATGAAGGTATATCTTTAAATGTAAGGAGTTCAGAAAGCATGACATGGTCGACAGAAACCACGGATGACCTCACAACTATTGACACTCTACAAAGGCAATAATGATACACGTTGAAAGGAAAGAGGACAGACACCAATGACAACCGCAATTATTGGCTACTTAGTTGAATGTACAGAAATACCTCTTAAAAAGGTAACGGTAAAGCAATCCCGTTACAGGTCTGGAGTGGTCCAGAGGGTTCCAGGAAGTTAAGGTTCCCAGATTAAATGACAATGGCACAGGATGGTGGTAAGGTTGTCAGCCCTACGCACCGGCCGCCTTTATCCCAGGAAACGCTCCTGGTACTCATTTCTGTTAGAAGCTGAGTCGATCCCAGGGCCAAAGTGCGATCGGAAGGATTATGCCAATGAAAAATTCCAATGACACCAGCTGGGATCGAATCAGCGACCTTCCGATTTGTAGCACAGCACCTTAACCACTGTGCCACCGCGGTCCCAGAAATACCTCTTACATCTATGCTAGATTGTCAGGCGTTTAGGAGGCATAGAATGAGTATATTGCACTAAAGGTAAACACATCAAACCCAATACACTTTCGACGGACGCAGTAAAAGTGGGATTCAAGTACGCCGCTTAGTTTAGCACTTTATATTACATGCGGCATCACGTATAATGCAATGAAGACAGTCTCCATGACAACTGCAAACTGGAGGAAACCGTCATAAGCACAATAATACCAAGCTTTCAACAACATTAACAGCACATTTGCAAGGCAAATATGAAGGGCGTGAAGTCCTGTCAAACACAAACACACATTTCATAACTGATGAACACAAAGAAAGTGGTTCCAAAATAAAAACTCAACACTCACAATGACGCCGATAAAAGAATGCGTCACAGCCCACACGACTGTCAGCCGCGTCACACTCAGCCAGCCATTGTGGTTATGGGTGGACAACCTTAATCTCATCCGCAGATGGAGGTGACCTGTAAACTTCTGTCAGTCTTTATTCCAAGCCAAGGCAGTCACCGGTACGTACCGGCACTGTTCGTTTCTCAACCCCTCTGGACATCACCGCGCTACATACAAACCATCTTCACTGTCAAATAATTGGTAACGAGTAAAAAGGTCACCATAACTTAATAAGGACACATCGTGGTGTTCCAATCAGCACAGCCTCTTCCTTACCTCCAAAACACAGCGAGCAACCCACTAGACCGGACGGTCCAACAGCCAAAGTTATTTAAACAACAATAATAATCGGGCATATTCTGAGCGACAGCGTTTCTCGCCACGTACCCCCACCCCATCTACCTAATCCTGCCACAACAGTAAGAATATTTCAACCGTAAATTACACTTCTGAAACAATACTCAACTAGAAACGCACACCACCACCAATCGCCAAATAAATCTAAATTCTTCCTACATGACAGACTGCTGCGAATTGCAGACTCACTGGTGGCACTGCAGGACGCACAGCTTAACACGGACACATCACCATCCTTATACTTGACGGAGGCCGAACAAGTGGACACCAATCTTTCTTCTTGCTCAAACTGTGACACCATTCATAAGCATCACTATCGCAAGAAAAAAACTGCACACTTCGCAGGCCTTGTAAGACGAACCGTGGAAACAGGAAATGCCAAAACAATGTACGAATGGCCTGCTTGATTTAAAGAAAACTCAAATTATAATATGCACAACAGAAACAAGCACCTGCATGGGTAGTGCAGTCGTCTGGACCACCAGATCCTCGTCATGCTGGTCGCACTATCAACGGTCTCAGCAAGGCGAAATAAAGGAAGGAATCGGTCCTACTGAGCTTGCTTTTCTACAACGGACAGCCAGATCAGAACAACGGCATATTCAACACATTACATACCACTGGAACTAAATATCAAGCACGTGTAAATATGCAAATATTTACTGTAATGTAGTTCGTACATCGCGTACCCAAAATCAAAACAATCTCCAGTGGATACTGTCGTCGTCGCTATCATCATCATCATCATGTGTAACATCCTTCTTAGCCCAGTGGATTGGTAAATAGTTACCGCCAGTAAATTCTTAATTTCCTTTTATCTGCTCGTCACGCGGCCTTACTCTTTCTCTCAAACAGTTATATTTGCCAGATTTCTATTATGCACAAACACCTGAAGAAACGCGCCGATTATTTAATGTTCACAGCTTTTTCTACACGTGTGACTCGGTTCCAGCATAACACAGGCGCAGAGTATATCATGACTGCGCTGACATCCAGACTCACTGGGAGGCAGATGGGTCGGACACAGTAACCATGCGACGGCCAGGTATGCTAATTCGAGTCGTGGTACCTAACTACGTAGTTCAATATTTATCAACCGAGACGGCCACATATTCCAGAAGATGTGACTATTCACATTTGACATCCACAAAGAAACAAGGATATGACTTTGCTCTCACAGTGCTATGAGTAATTCTCCCCATTAAAACAACAAATTCGGCTAGGTTGGAAATTACGATCCACCCTAAAAAGCGAGGCTCATGCCTGTGTTCGAAGATAGACTGGTTAAAAGTGCCCAACACACATCCTGTTCAACCTCTTTCTGCAACACACCCTCGTAACATAATTCAAAGACACGGACAAGTACCGGTTGTTCCCCGCACCTTTACGAAAATGACGTTCGTCCTTATGCACACATACCGCCATTAAAGCATGCGTATGACGAAGTGGAGGTATAAACCCTTTAATTCGCCACTAAATTGGCCACTAACTTCTGCCTCGCCTAATTCACACCAGTGAACAGGAGAGTTGGAGGGGCGCAGGCAGGTATGGATTATGGATTAGCAAAACATCTGAGTACAGAATGTCACAGGGGGAGGGGGGGAAGAAACACAAGCGACGCCCAAGAAACTATCGGTTGGTATAAAATAAAGGAAATATAAGAAAAGTAAGACACAAATATACAAATACCCAACGGGTATTTTGCAAATTTTTTAAACAACTGCCCTAATCCCCGCAAAACCAGGTAACAAATGACAGCCCCAGGATCTTCCTCGAAGAGAAAACAGTAGGTGATCGAAAATCATCCCGTATTCAAGCCATGAGAAGGCACAGAATGCAATGCCCTGGTCAAAACGAGGGTCGGTCCGTCACCTGTAGCCGGCCAGTCAACAGGATACTTGTGTCTGCATGTATCAACATGCACAGGACAGTATTGGGAGAGAGAGTTAGTCGTGAAAACGCGAGCAAACAGGATTCAGCGCCAACAGAACAGACATCTGGCATGGGGCATTCTTACCTTACGTGCCGATAAAACTTGGGAGAAGGAAAACAACCAAACGGTCCATTTAATCGCTACGAAATATAACGTAGACACTCACGTAAGGGACGAAAATATGGTACAAAATACCTGGCATATAAAGTCCTTCTAAAATCTGTGGGTAAAAATTGTATTTTCTCCAGTAATGCAGCACATGTACCAACCCTTCACACCAAACCCGAAAAATTATTTTCGAAGCATATCAATAAACTTAAATGCACCACAAAGTAGTAGCCTGTAATTATCAAAACAAATACGTGTGTATCCCTGACACTTCAACTTCTAGTATTACTTTTGCCATTGTTATATACCGGGCAATTTCCAGGTTACACAGGCCATCGTCTCCAAAAAAAAAGGATGTTTTGATGTAACCTGGTACAATTCCAATTTCTTTCAGTGCTTAATTTGGAAGAACGTAAAACTCCCGATTGTTAGGATACTCTTACCAGATACAGCCAAACTTGTTACAGAAAAAAAAACTTCAAACCTATGGATTACCTCCTAACAAACTTCCAAAATACCCAATCGAACTTCTTCTTCAGCGAAGCCTGGTATTTGCATCCTTAAACCATGGCTCAAAATGTTTCTAAAGAAAATCCTTGACGCGTGTACTAACTTCAGTCCCTTGCACGATACAATTGCACGGTCAGACAGGCTATTAAGATACCAAAATAATTAAGCATAGAGATGCCTTCACAGCTACGCGATTTCTCCGATCTAATAAACTCAACAATGTCCGTCTTCAAAGATGGAGAAGATTTGTTCTAATATTCTTTCACGTAACAACCGCGTCTCTTTATCTGTGACACATTAAACAGCAGCAGAACTCTTTGGGGACCTTCGTTGCTATTTCGTCCGTATGTTCGACTGTTCCAGTTACAAACACAATCTCACACCACACAGAAAGGCCTCAACTCTGTTTCGTTGAATATTCATCACGGCTATGAATTATTACAATAAACACTGGTCTACGTGGGATTTACCTTCACTATGTACACCTTATTTGAAACAACGACTTCATGGAAACCTGTCATTTTATAATACATTACATTCCAGTTTAGGTGTAAGAACATCAAATAAAGAGGCCACGTTTCCAAGTATGTCGATGTCTTCGGGTGGGCAAAGGCTGTAGTACACATACTTTCCCTTTTTCCGTTGCACTGTCAGTACAGACAAAAACTGAACCCAGAGACGGGATAAACATAACGGCCTTACATTTCACATGAAATAAATCGCTCATGAAACAGCAATTTGTAACCTGGCGATACACAACATTACAGGAGACAGAAAAAAAAAACCTGACAGTTCATTAACAGACCAACACTTAAGCATGTCATGATTTTTTACGAAAATATGAGCTTCTTTGTGAATGCAGCATTGTAACCAGTCTAGTAATGCAGTAAGGTCAGTTTGACGAATTGTGCGGGTTAAGACAAAATGCTGTTTCATGAGCGGTATATTGTCTGAAACACGCCGCATGTTAGACCAGGATGTGGAAATGACCTCCTCTCCACTCAAACATGTTCATCTCGTAAGACAAAGAAACACCAAAAACCCGTATTCTAAAATTCCTACTACAATTTTCATACCATTTCTTCCTTGCTATAGGTTTCCACACTGAAAATATTCTGTATTAAACTGTAATACAGCATATTCACGAACAAACGGAATGTAGACGACATCGCATTTCGCACGTGTTACACAAAGGAGACCAAACTCAACTGTGTGACCAAGGTGACAAAATGTAACGTACGCGCGACGGTACAACTGGCGCTGTGCGAGTCACGCTGCTGCCATTAATCTTGCTGCGCAGTATCGGCAATTCCTAGGCAGTACCTTCAAACAGTATTTAATAATCTGTTTACCAGGTGTCGAACATGTCTGTAAGTTTATAAGACGTTTAGAAAACCTACTCGAGCATGACCTACTCTAACACGCGGTAAGTTATATATCGTGTACGTTATATGGGAAAAACCAAAGTCTTGAGTTTATCGTGCCTCTGGGCTCCATTTTAAACTGACCTCCATGTATATCAATCCACCGAAGCTTTTTTTCATCGATTCTTCACGCGTAAGGTAAAACTGAACCGCTACTTTTTTGTGGTCCGTGGTTCAACTTGACTCGGCACATGACAGTACAATACTTCGTGCAAAAAAAAAAAGGTCATGCATAAACCTACAGAATGTTAATGCCGTATTGCAAAAAGTGTGTAAAAAAATCTTGCGTTATGGTTATGGAATCAGTAACTACATCTACCGAACCACCCATAATGAAACGGCAAGTTCTTCCCACCGGTTTTGGAAATTTATATTACGCGTGTGTATTAACTGCATTAATATAGATTATTACATGCATATCATGCAGTTCATAACCTCCTCCTCTCTGAGGTTACGATGCTGTTGTATGTCACACAAACATTCCAGGAACGATCTTATGTAATCTGTGACTCCACCAACGCCCAACGTCGTCCCACAGTCAAATAAAACCGGTTGTTACTGATTTCGCATCCCATCAGTGTATTAAAAAGGAGACGTTACTTTCAAACAACCTACAAAGACGTGTCTGCTAGGAGAAGAAAGAGAGAGAGAAAAAAAAGCAAACTTAAAAGAAAAACATTTCAAATGGTTTCTCCAACAGCAGTTCTTCACAACAAGACGTCTGTGGAGAACCTTAAGTTTAAAATATTTAACAAGGTCCACTAGAAATTACACAAAAACATCACAGAAATAACGGGCCATTAATAAATTATTTCGTTCGTTACTCGCACAAAATGCATAAAATGACCGCATAAGGAACAGGCCGTGTCTATCAGTACGATGGCGTTTCATCTCCAACCGAATTCCAATTACATTACTGGGCAGTCTGAAACAAAAACTGTAGAACAAAATCAATACTGGTTCGTAAAACTAATACATAACTTCGACTGCAGCATAACATAAATACGAGAAGGAACATACAGGCAGTTTAACTGAACACAGAACCCGGACGGACGGCAAAGTTAACGGCCTTACAGTTCCGCATATAATAGACATTAAACCTAACACAACCACGTATGTTAAGGGTGTGTGTTCGAAATAACCCCCAAATATGAAACATTTTTCAATTAGAAGGAAATGAAATACCGGGAAACCGTACTCTTGAATTTCCTACGACATTTTTAACCCGATTCCCTCGTTAAACAGGTTTCCGGAACAAACACTCTCTGTACTGAACTGTACAGCAAACTCACGAACAAAAGAAATGTAGGCTACGTTACTCGTGCATTAGAGGCAGCATACTAAACTGGACTGAGTGACTGATATGAGACCATGTACCGTTCGGGTGGCGACAAGACTTGCGGCGTGTCTGCCATGCGGCTGCGGTTTAATTTGTAGCCATTTCTAAGCAAGAACTTCAAACAGCATTCCATGATCTATTCATCTGGTGTCAAACACGTCTGGCAGCTGAAAGAGATCATTTCGAACATCTAATATGAGGTCAGTTACATTACACATCACATGACGAAACGTAGGGCCCTTAAGCTTGTCGTGTGTCTGGGGTTCGGTATTCTACAGAACGCGTTGTGGGGTACTACACAGCCAAAACCTCAACGAAGTTCCATCGCCAACTCCGTTTACGGTCACTCATGAATTAAGCAGGCAAGATATTTCATACCCAGACTTAACTTAGCTTCATGCTTCATCAGTATATATAACAAAGATCAATGACGTGTATTATACATGCCAGTAAATTAATCAAAATGCTATTTTACAAGGAAATAGTCAACCAGAGGTCTAGTCACAATAGCAAAGAACTTACAAAACAGATAAACATTAAAACTCTACCGAATGTATCCGCATTAATTTGTGGTCCATTGGTTTAGGAGAGTTGGTATTCCTTATTTGCCCACCATGTGTAGTCCAATGGCATTTCCCATTGTTATTTAAGATATGCAGAATAAGAATCGCTATGTTAGTGCACGAGAGGGCTGTTTTCAAAACCGGACGTCAATACGATGTCCAGGATCAGACCTCAACCTCGTACTTCATTCTTCTCCGTATCAGTCCAATTAGTGACCACCGACCTAAGGCACGAGACTTAGAAACATGTTCTTATACAGAAAATCCCTGCTTGACTCACACTTCCAGCCTCGCCAAAGCACCATAAATAATAACTTTTGAAACAAAGAGACGATTAATTTAACTGCACCCGTCAACCGAGTTAGACAAACAACAACAACAACAAACTTATACCGATACCACGACTCAACCTAACATATCTGACCTTCGCATCTCAAATCTAGTCCTCTGCCCACCTGCCTCCCAGTGAATACAAATGCCCAAATAAGGTACAGTTCTCTCCATAAACCCAGACACACGCCTCAAGCAAGTAATTACCATTTACCTGTGTTTTCATTCCAGAAAGGTAGGCATAATGGAGCCGCTGCATGGAAATCTGGCATGCGTAACTGTAGTTAGCATACGAACGAACACAACGAAATTTAGAAACGCTGGAATTGTGTCGCCAGCTGTGCACTTGAATCACTTGCGCTTTCAGACACAGCATTATTTAAGACATAGACTTTGACGCACACGGTGATCACACATTCCCCAGGAAAATGCCTCACGTACCGTATTTTGTGCCACAAAAATTAATTGCCAGCAAATTTATTTCCACGCGTCGACCAGACCAGTTCATCGGACTACACATGATGTTATGTAAACCCTCTAGCAATTCTGTTTCAAGGCAAGGGTCTATCAAACTGTTAAAGTCGCGGTTAAACAAACAACGAAACTGGCTATATGGATGGCTAAATTGAAGACGCTGGTGGTTTTGAAAGGCGAAAGAATGAACGCAAAAACAACTCCCAAAGCAAAATAAAGTCAAGGGGCCTTCGTCTTCTCTTCGTGTGCATTAATCACCACCGCAAAGTTGGCGCCTGTGACTACAGGACCCCTCACCCTAATGAAGTTCCCCAACAAATTACCGTCCTAGTGAATGGCGTCTGATATATCGTCTGCTTTATGCACGTCACCTTGTACTTTCATTCAAGGTCTATTTCTGCGTCAGATATTCATAACAACAGGAGCCTCTATGTGCTACTGTTTTATTTCCGTGCTCAAACAAAACAATCAAACCTGTCAGAAAATGCAATGTCCGTATCAACACATCTCTAAGGACAAAGAAAAACAATAAACGGCTCTGCCGTGTAAGCAGCCCGAACGACAGGCGCCAGAAATCAGTCCTGACTGAAGACAGTTGGTACAGGTACAGATACAGGTGTCTACAGGAATTTAAACGGCGGCTGTCAGTTTCGTGCAAAATCGGCGCACGTAAGCATGCACGGTGAAATCGAAAGGCACTCTGAAAATAAAGAGCGCCTTTGCTAAGTCTTCCTACTACATCATGGCGTACATAATTTTCAATCGTCTTTACCGACTCGTCTCTCAACGTCCCTAGAAACCAATGTGTCAAGGTAACCAGTTTCGCTCGTGTCAGTTAGAAACTAAATGTTCGGTCACCGCGACTTTCATATTTATATGACATACTGTAGGGTATACTCGCATTGACAAGGGATCGGTAATTACATTTACGATAATCTCTTGCACATTCATTTTCGCTGCTGCACATTCCGCGACGCAACTGACATTTATGATGCATCACATCATTACGTCGATGTATCAGTGCCTTATTCCTGACGCAATCCCACACACAATATACATTTCGGTAACTTCATCCCGTTGTATTTGTTCAATCAATGTTACTTTATTGATTCTCAGATTAATACAACGCCACAAATGATTGTATATTAATTTATTCATCACATTCACCGCTACATGTTTCGTCTGGTAATTGCGGCCGTCATCGGGTAGTGCAACAGCACAGTAAAAGGGAAGAACTGAGGTACAGGCCTCTCGTTTACAATTAAAATAAATCGGACAATCAGTAAACTAACACCCATTCAACAAATACACCACGATCATGTTACCCAAATTTATATCGGCTAGTGAAGCTCATTACATCAACAAATGCAGGAATAAAAATGAAAAGTTACTGGAATGCAACTCCAGTCCATAGACTTCTATATTAATTGTAAAGGAGAGGCCTCTAACGCAGTTCTTCCCTTTCATACAAACGTACTGAATGTGATGAATAAATGAATAGTAATTTATAGTGTCATATTAACCGGAGGATCAATAAACTCACACTGATATTAATGCAGTTCGACTCTGAGCTCCCATGAATAACATTTCTTGAAAATCAGTTCAGCGTATCTGCTGCACGCGCAAAAATGTGGGGAAGCTATTAGGTGCACTTCTGCAACCTGTAGTTGCATCATCACAGCAAAGAAGCAAATATATGCATATGGAACCAAAACTTGCATTCTCATCAGCTTCTTCATTTTGATGTATTTATTTCTGATTGTTTTTAAACTTTGCTTCTCTCTGTTGTTTTGCTACTCTTTCCTAATCTTAATTCTTTGTTATTTTGCCTCCCTTTTTCATTTTCTAATTATTCAACTTATGGTTTTGAATATTCTTCTTATGTTTTTTGTTTCGCATATTTGTTTTCCATTTTGTATATTCTGTGTTTTTGTATTTTTTGTGTATTGTCTCCCCTTCTGTATACAGCTATCTCTTTACTACATTTGTTCAAGTTTACAGACCATTGCCACCGGGTGGACACCCACTTGCAGTAAATGAATATATCATACTACTGTCATTGCATGTTTGACCATGTACACTTCAGTACGACAATCGCTGCAATTCAGCTGAATGGCAAGGCATGTGCTTGCCACATCTGTACAGCCAACAGCTTGAACACTCGTGGGATGTCAAGGTCAACCAGAAATTAGCATACGCCTCTCAAAGTCTACGTGGGTGATCAAGGACAAGGTAGTGCGTTTGGACGATATTCCTAACAACAAAACAGATACTCACGCTGGACGTGTGCCCATCACCAGCACATGAGTCATGGCAGCAATAAATCTTTCGCCACACGCGGATAAACAATCAGTTAACTGTACGGACTCAGGAGTGGACAGTGTAAGTAGCATGCTACAACTGCAACAGGTGATGGTTGAATCTCTGGGTTTCAGAACTGTCACGCCAAAATCCAGGTACTTCGTCCCTCGCAGAATTTCGCTCGCATGACAAACACAACATCCAGCATTCGAGCTGTAATATACGAATGACGACACCCGGAGGCGGGGTTTATAGTACTTCAGTCCCTTATTTTATTCGCAACGAACGAATACGGAAAAGTCAAATTTTAATCCCCTTAAATTTCGTAAGGACAGTTCTACATTACACGGTTCACTCTACAATCTGCAATTGAAAAACGAAACAAAACTTTGGACACTGGGAGCGCTGGGGAGGTAATATACAAGAGACTGAGTTTCATAAATCGCCGCCAGAGTGCACGCAGCGACGTATCGTCGCGACATCTAGCGAAAGATCAACCAACTACTTTGTACTGCCCGCGCACCAAGCAACCTACAGCCATGCAACTTTCAGTCCATACAGCGTTTTAATATAGTAATGGATGAGAAAGGCGACTTGGTTGCAGACTCCCACGGTATTGTGGCTAGGTGGAGGAATTTTTCTCCCAGCTATTCAACGTGCATGGGGTTAAGGATGTTGGGCAGGCAGATATACACACAGCAGAACCACTAGTACCTGAGCCAAAGTGCCTCTCAGGTTGAGCTGGCTATCGACAAGCTAAAAAGTTACAAATCGCCACGTATTGAACAAATACCGGCAGAAATGATTAAAGCAGGGGGTAGAACAATTTATTTGGAGATTCATAAACTTATTATTTCTATTTCGAAGAAGGAGAAACTGCCTGAAGAGTGGAAGGAGTCGATCTTAGTACCTATTCATAAGGGGGATAAAACAGATTGTAATAATTATAGGGGCATATCACTTTTGCCAACCACTTACAAAATTTTATCCAACATCCTGCTCTCAAGGTTAACTCCATATGCGAAGGAAATTATCGGGGATCATCATTGTGGCTTTCGACGCAACAAGTCGACTATTGATCATATATTCTGCATTCGCCAATTACTTGAGGAAAAATGGGAATACAATGAAGAAGTTCATCAGCTCTTTATAGACTTTAAGAAGGCTTATGATTCAGTTAGGAGGGAGGTCTTATATAAGACTCTCACTGAGTTTGGTATACCTAAGAAACTTGTAAGGTTAATAAAGATGAGTCTGACTGAAACATATAGCAGAGTCCGAGTAGGCAACAATGTATCTGACAGGTTCCCTATTGGGAATGGTTTGAAACAAGGAGACGCTCTAACACCAATGCTTTTTAACTTTGCTTTAGAGTACGCCATTAGGAGGGTTCAGGTAAACAAGGATGGCTTGAAACTAAATGGTACACATCAGCTGCTGGCTTATGCC
>Ga0123353_10007582_pt1 | contig 14704 bp, 12 predicted proteins | sample TergutLab28metaG_3_FD_92763 | JGI IMG/M metagenome (GOLD analysis project Ga0123353, IMG submission 92763) | Labiotermes labralis P3 segment gut microbial communities from Petit-Saut dam, French Guiana - Lab288 P3 | ecosystem: Host-associated > Arthropoda: Insects > Digestive system > Gut ... | reverse complement strand
TTCTTCGAAGAGGGCTAAGATTCCGAGCGGAGCCATGGATGGCGAGAGCGAAGGAATCTTGCAGTCGAATTGAGCCATGGACGGCGAAATGAGACGTCCTCTGAGAAGAAGCCCCTCCGCGATTGTCCGCGGTGATGTGACAAACTGTGTAGATCTGTAAGATCAAATCTGAACCACTACATCTAAGGTGAAACTGAATCATGCGTAAATGTGCCGTCCGTTGCCGCATCCTCTTTTTGATCCTTGCGGCCTATGTCGCAACTGTTGGCTGCGCGCACCAAACACAGCGAAATACTTCAGATTTTTCGGCAAAGCAAAAACCTGCCAAACAGGAAGAACAGGGAAAACTTGCAGCGATCCAAAGACTTGCGCGGCAAGGAAATGCCGAGGCACAGGTCGAATTGGGCCTTATGCATTACAACGGCGAAGGAATGCCGCAAAGCTATGATAAAGCGCTGGAATTGTTCAAAAAAGCTGCCGAGCAGGGAAATGACATCGCGCAGGTCGTTTTAGGGACGATATACACAAATGGCCGGGGAGTACCAAAAAACGAGGATGACGGAGTAAAGTGGTATCGCAAAGCCGCTGAACAGGGAAATGCCCAGGCGAGGAAATCTTTAGATTCCCGGCAGAAGACGCCGCAATTCTATGCTGAGAATCGCAAAGCCGCCGAGCGGGGAGACGCCGAGGCACAGTACAACCTGGGCCGCCTATATGAAGATGGCTTCTGGGGAGTGCCTAAAAATGAGACCAAAGCGGTAGAGTGGTATCGCAAAGCCGCTAATCAAGGGCATGCCGGGGCACAATCCGGTTTAGGGTTTATATACGCCGCCGGTCGAGGAGAGGTAAAGGAGTCGCTAACAATAGGCCAAAGCGCCCCAGCAGGCCAACCCTCGCAACGCTATGTAGTTACTACAAAAACCCGAACGGAGCCGTCGATCAAAGATGTAGGGTGGTATCGCAAGGCCGCTGAGCAAGGAGACGCCGAGGCGCAAAACAATTTAGGCGTTATGTACGCAAATGGCCAAAGGGTGCCGAAAAACGAGGCTAAAGCAGCGGAGTGGTTCCAGAAAGCCGCTGAACAGGGATATGTTGACGCGCAGTTCAATCTGGGCATTGTGTACGCGAATGGCCAGGGAGTGCCCAAAAATGAGGCCAAAGCCGTAGAGTGGTATAACAAAGCCGTTGCGCAGGGACATACCCCGGCGCTGTTCAATTTGGGCGTTATCTATTACGGGGCAACGCAAATCCCTCGGGACAGCCGGAAAGCCTGCTCGCTGTGGAACCTTGCCGGGGAACGGGGTCATCAAGACGCCATCACAAACCACAACAGGCTTTGCAACCGATAAACCGCACCCGTTCCGCACTTTATGCCTAAAAAACCGCCGCAACCAACACCCCTTACAACTCCATCCGGTCCATCCGGCTTGTGATCGGCATCCGGCGGTCTCTCCCAAGGGCGCGGGGGGTGATCTTTACGCCAAGAGGCGCCTGGCGGCGCTTATACTCGCTGCTGTCCACCATCGAAACGACCTGTCGGACTATGTCCGGATCGTGCCCCGCCTCGACCATCTCCCGGATGCTCTTGTCCTGCTCCACATACAGCTTCAGGATCGGATCAAGAACTTCGTATTCCGGCAAGGTGTCCGTATCCTTCTGGTTCGGCTTGAGTTCCGCAGTGGGGGCTTTTTCGAACACCCGCTCCGGAATGATTTTCTGCGCGTGGCTCTCGTTGTACCAGCGCGCAACGCGGTACACCATCGTCTTGAAAACATCCTTGATGACCGCAAACCCTCCCGCCATATCCCCGTAAAGCGTGGCATATCCTACGCTCATCTCGCTCTTGTTCCCGGTGGCAAGAACCATGGACCCGAACTTATTGGACATCGCCATAAGGAGCGTGCCGCGAATGCGCGCCTGAAGGTTTTCCTCGGTAGAGTCCGAAGCCAGGTTGCGAAAAGGATCAGCAAGCGTGTTCCGGAACTCATTGAACACTTCGGTGATGGAAAGGTCGATACAGCGAATACCGAGGTTGGCCGCCAGAGCATGCGCGTCTTGCACACTCTCTTCAGAGGTGTACGGCGACGACATCGTGACCCCAAGCACCCGGTCGGACGAAAGCGCCTCCACCGCCACCGCTGCTACGATAGACGAATCGAGTCCCCCGGAAAGCCCGACAATTACTCCCGGAAACCTGTTCTTCTCGATGTAATCCCGAGTTCCGGTCACCAGCGCCCGGAACACCTCCTCCTCCGCGCGCGGGATGGGCGCGATCGGGCCATGCGGCTCCCTGCCCCATATATCGCACACCAGCAACTCTTCCTTGAACATCTCCGCCCGCGCTATCACCTCGCCAGACGAGTCGAGCACCATGCTTCCGCCGTCGAACACCAACTCATCCTGGCCGCCCACCATGTTGCAGTATGCGACCGGCAGACGGTTTTTCTTGGCGTGCGACGCCACAAGGTCACGACGGGTCCGCCACTTTCCCGCGTGATACGGAGAAGATGAGATGTTGATGATAAGCCCGGCGCCCTCCTTCGCCTCGCGCGTCACCGGACCGCCGGAAACCCATACGTCCTCACATATCGTGATCCCAACCCGCGTCCCGCTTACGGGCACAAGCAACGGCTCCGACCCCTTGTGGAAGTAGCGCATTTCGTCGAAGACGCCGTAATTGGGAAGGTGCATCTTCCGGTAGACCCCGATGGACCCGCCGTTTGCCGTGACTCCCGCCGCGTTGTACGTGCGCCCCTTAGCATCCCGGTCCACAAAACCGACCACAGCGGTGATCCCGCGGATTTCGCTGACCACCTCTTCCCACGCAGCCAGATTCCTGTCTATGAAGGAAGCGCGCAGCAACAGGTCCTCCGGCGGATACCCGGTTATGGATAGCTCCGGGAAAATGACCAGATCCGCCTTCGCCTCACGCGCCCGCGCGGAGGTTTCGAGGATCTTGCGGACATTTCCGGAAATATCTCCCACTGTGGCGTTGATCTGTGCCAAAGCGACCCGCAACAACCTGCTCATATCGTTATTTTCTTCAAACAGACGGCTGGTGTGAAGCTAAAGGATTTCGTGTGATAAACTTTTTTTCCATGTCTTCCTCTCCCAGGCTTTATGATCGCGGCTACATTCTCCTGAACGTCTCAAACTTTTTCTTTTCCCTTTACTCCATAACCTTCATTTTCCTGTCGGCCTACCTTTATCGGCTCGGAATGCGGGAGGGGGAGATCGGAATGCTGATGGCGACGGGAACGCTGGTGGCGGTGGCCCTCAAGCCGCTAAACGCCGGTATCGCCGGTCGTGGATTCCGTAAAACCTTCCTTTTCATGGGCGCGCTGTTATCCGCCGCTTCGACCATTCCATGGATCTTCATCTCGACCTCCGGCTTGCACCTTTACCTCTTGCGGATGATCCAGGGCGTCGCGTTTTCAATGTTCAGCGCCGCCTCATTCTCGCACATCGCCGCATCCGCGCCGCCACAAAGACGCGCCGAGGCTTTCGGGATATTCGGGCTCAATTTCTTCCTGCCGGTATCCATGGGCGGCTGGATCGGGGAATGGATCATCCGCCATGCGGACTACCCCGGCCTGTTCGCCGCGGGAACCGGCATGGCGCTACTGGTCGCATTTTTCCCGCTTGGCATGCGCGAACCGGCTGAGATAGAGCGACCATCCGTCCGCTCTCTCGCAATCTTTCTGACACGACCGTTTATGGCGCCCAACACCGCCGGCTACCTGTTCGGCGTTGCTTACGGAACGATCTTCGCTTTCCTGCCCGTGTATATGCTCGCCGTCGGAAACGCGTCGATAGGCACTTTCGTGTTTATCTACGCGCTGGCCGTCATATTGACACGCCTGCTCGGCCGACGGGTCATCGACCGGCTCCCATGGGAACGCACGACGCTGACGGCCCTGCTGTTGTTGTGCATCGGAACAGCATTGATCCCGTTTGCCGGAACAGGCGCAAAGCTTGCCGTTGCGGCCGCGGCCGCCGGAACCGGACATGGCCTCCTGTTTCCCGCGCTGTCCGCTCTGCTGCTTGACCGCTCAAAAAGCGGCTCCAAAGGAATGGCGATGGCGATGTTCTCGGTGGCATTCGACATGGGAGTAGCAACAGGGGCAGCCGTGTTTGGTTTCGTCGCGCAAGCTTTCGGCTTTACGCCGATGTTTGTCGCCGCCTCCGCAGTGGTGGGAATCGGAACCCTTGGCTTTTTCCTTTTGGACCCGTCGTTCAGGAAAGAAGCGCGTCCCTCACCTGGCTCATAAGCTCCGGGATTTCGGTCTCCGTTTTCCCTTCCGTCGAAATGGGGTCGAACAGTTCAACGACCACATGCCCGGAGCGCACCGTCAAAGCGCCGGCAGGAAGAAGCTCGTGGCTTCCCAGGACACGCACCGGCACGATCGGGAGCCCCGTTCCCAACGCCAGATGGAAGCCGCCTTTTTTGAGCGGCTGAAGTTTTCCGTCTTTGCTGCGGGTTCCTTCCGGGTAGATCAAAATCGACATGTTACCCGTGAGATCTTTGCCGATATCCCCCATGGATTTGCGAGCCTGCTTCGCGTCGGAGCGATCGACCATGACCTGCCCAAGCGCCAGCAACACCCATCCGAACACGGGGATTTTCGACAACTCCTTCTTGAACACCCAAAACAGCGGCTGCGGGATGACGATCGCCAACGAGGACGAGTCGAGGTGGCCCGCATGCGTAGACATGAAGATATACCCTTTGTCCGGATCCACCCTGGAAACACCGCGCCCCTCCACCGTCACCCCAAACATCCACATGGCAATAATGGAATACCGCTTCGACAACCAGTGGAACAGTTTTCCCTTCTTCTCCCGCGTACGGGCCAGCAAACCAAGCACTATGAACGGCACCCCCATAAGAACCGTCAGCAATATGATGCCTGTCCACTGAAAAAACCCGCGAAGCGTCACGACAAACTCCTTTCCGAAACCAGCTTTGCCCCGGTCGGACACACTTTCAGCAAAGGACACGACAAGCACAGCGGATTGCGGGGTCGGCAGATACCGCGCCCCAACTGGATGATGTTCAGGTGCATACACACGTGCGCGCCCTCCGGAATATGCGGCTCCAGCAAGAACGCCGTCTTTTCGGGAGAGGCCGACGGCGGTACCAGTTCGAGGCGCTTTGCCACCCGAAAAACATGGGTGTCCACTGGAAACGCGGGAAACCCGAAGGAAAACAGCAGCAGGATATTGGCGGTCTTGACGCCGACCCCTCCGAAAGAGGTGATATAGGCGCGCGCTTCCGGAAGTGGCATCGACTTTAGAAAATCCAGGGTATAGCCGCCCCGCTCTTGTTTCAACCGCGAGAGCGCAGCCAGGATCGAAGCCGACTTCGCCCGCGCCAGCCCCGCGGGACGGATCGTCTCCGCCAGTTCCTCGGCATCCGCGGCGGCCAGCCGTGGAAACGTGGGGTATTTTTTGCGCAGCGCGGCAAACGCCCGGTCTCTGCTGGTATCTGTCGTGTTCTGTGAAAGGATCGTAAGAACGAGGTTCCACACGGGCGGTAATTCGTGCGGGCCTGGCTCCGGAACTCCGAAGTTTGACGCGAGACGCCGGTTGATCTCAGCCAGACGCGCGGAAATTCCTTTCAACCAATGTCCTCCGGGCTCGGAGGTTTGGTAGACACGTCCACCTTGAGCTTAAGTTGCGCGATTTCAGCCTTGAGGTTTGCCACCTCCGCCTCCAGATCTCTGGCCGCGCTATTTGCCTCCGGCTGGTTTGCCTGGCTCGTCATCTGGTTTGTCTTTTTCGTCGCTTTTGCTTCCGCCGCCTGGATGCGCTTGCGGAAATAATCCGTAACCGAGACCAGCAAGCCGCTCAAAAGCCCCGCCGCGAAAGACGCCACGATCAACACCAGCTTGCTGGTGTTCCAGTCAAACGAGAAGAACTTAACGGTGACGATATCCGGATTCTGGACAGTGAACAACGCAACCAGCCCCAAAATGACGACCAGAATAATCAATGATGATTTTCTCATAACATCACTTCTCCATTTTCAGTTCGTTCCGTTCGGCGTCAGACAGCTCACGAATCATCCTTTTCATGTGTTCGCACTTGAACGAACCTTCGCACACTACGTTGCAGGGATCGATATGACTGATAACGTAGGCGTTCCCCAGCAGCTCTTTGATATCCTGCTCCAGGTGATCCGCAACTTTGTGGGCTTCTCCAAGCAACTGTTCCCGGCACATTACAATATGGAAATCCACCTGGATCTCAGACCCCGATCGGCGGGTCCGGAGGCGGTGCAAGTCTTTCACTACCGGCCGGTGCCTTTCTATGAGACGTTCGATGGAGTTGACCGTATCCGGCGGAAGGCTTTTATCCAAAATATCACTTATCGCGCCATTTATAAGGGGCCACGCGGAGACAATAATGTATACTCCCACCGTCATACCTATGGCGGGGTCCAGCCACTTCCATCCTGTAAACCTGAACAGAAGAAGGGAGAACAGAACGCCGCCCCCTGAGTATATGTCCATCCGGAAATGAACAGAATCCGCGATCAGCGCGGGGGAGCCCGTGTCCTCTCCCGCCTTGCGAATCCGATTGGAGATAAACCAGGACGCTACCATCGAAAAGACCATCACCATGATGCCCGTATCAAGGCCGGGGCCTCCGGGTATGACCCCTTTCACTAAACGCCGCACCGCCTCCAGCGCCACAATCACACCGGTGACAGCAATTACCCCTCCCTGGAACAGCGTTCCCAGCGTCTCCATTTTTCCATGGCCGTATGGGTGGGATTCGTCCGCCGGATACGATGCTTTGGTAATCGACACGAGGTTGACGCCGGACATGACGATATCCACCAAGTTGTCGATGGCCGAAGCCAGGATTCCCATCGATCCGGAGAGGATGCCCGTCACCGTCTTCAGCACGCACAGGGAAACCGCGCTTCCCAGTGAAAAACGGGCCGTACGGATACGCAACCGCCGATTTTCTTCTGTCCCTACAGGTATAGCGGGAGTCTGTATCAAGAATTTGCCTTGACGCCTTTCCCCGGACGAAACAGCCCGGCCGGAAATGCCGCAAATTGACATGACCTGACGCTGTTGCAAGAATATCACATAGTTTTTTCCGGGGAGGCCGCGGTGCAAAAATCCCAAAAGACCCGGTTTGACGAAAAAACCGGCGCTGTAAAGCCTGGGGCGGCCACAAAGCAGCTTCAGCCGCATTTCTTCCACGCCATACAGAAGAACGCGCCATTCCAGCATTGGCAAAACCGTTGCTGACGGTTACGGAGATATTCGCGGGGATTCAGGGGGAAACCTCGTTCTCCGGCCTTCCGTTTGTCTTCGTGCGGCTGACGGGATGCAACCTGCGCTGCCGCTATTGCGACACGACCTACGCATACGACTCCGGCAACGAATTTTCCCTCGATGAGATACTTTCCCGCGTCGCCGCGTTCGGGCTTAGCCGCGTCTGTATCACCGGCGGGGAACCGATGTTACAAAAAGACACCCCTGTTTTAGCGAGGGAACTTCTCGACCGTGGACAACAGGTGTTAATCGAGACCAACGGCGCCATCCCGCTGTCCGGCCTCGACCCCAGGGCGGTCAAGATCATGGACGTCAAGTGTCCAGCCTCGGGAGAGCACGAAAAGATGCTCTGGGAGAATTTTCAGCGCCTTAACGACCAGGACGAAGTAAAATTCGTCATATCCTCCAGGCAGGATTACACGTACGCAAAAGATGTGTTGAGCAAATACCGAAAAGAAGCTCGCTGGAGCGCGCTCTTTTCACCAGCGTTCGGATTGCTTCCTTACGACCAACTCGCGGAGTGGATAATTGAAGACACGCTTAATGTTCGGTTTCAGCTCCAGATACATAAACTCGTCTGGGGTCCGGAACGCAAAGGAGTATAGACAGATTGGCAAATGAAGAGAAAAAACCGCTGGGGATCGCCCTGGTCAGCGGCGGTATGGACAGCCTCGTCATGGCAAGCTTCTGCCGGAAAGAATCGGAGCTGGCCCTGCTGCACATCAATTACGGACAGCGGACGCAGGCTCGTGAACTCGCCGGCTTTTTCGCCATCGCGGATTTCCTGGAGGTTCCGGCCTCGCGGCGGCTTGTCGTGGATATCGGATATTTGAAAGCCATCGGCGGAAGCGCCCTGACTGACGAGTCGATCACGGTTCCGAAGGCCGACCTGGAGGGAGCGGAGGTTCCTGTCACATACGTTCCTTTTCGCAACACCCACTTTTTGGCGATCGCCGTTTCCTGGGCGGAAGTCATCGGCGCAAAAAATATATATATCGGGGCGGTAGCCACTGACTCTCCAGGGTATCCGGACTGCCAACCGGAGTTCTACGAGGCCATGAACGAGACCATCCGCCAGGGAACGAAGGCCGACAGCGGCATCGTCGTCAAAACGCCCCTTCTCCAGCTAAAGAAAAAAGACATCGTTTCGCTGGGAATATCCCTGGGGGTTCCTTTCGAACACACCTGGTCCTGCTACAAGGATGGGGAGAAGGCGTGCGGCGTATGCGATTCGTGCGCCCTGCGGCTGCGCGCTTTTGCCGAGGCGGGCGCGGCGGACCCACTTCCTTACGAAACGCGGCCGGATTACAGGCAGGCAAAAACACCGTGACGCGCATATTCCCGCACATCAGACGGAACTTGCGCCGGGCTTCCCAGGTTTTGTTCCTTGCCCTGTTTCTCATACTGTTGATAAAGACCGACTACGACGGCGCCGACGAACTTGCCTACCCGGCCAAGATCTTCCTGGACATGGATCTGCTTGTCTTTGTCACATCGTTACTCTCGGCGCACAAACTGCCCGCCATGCTTTTCCTGGCTCTGCTCTTTGTGCCGTTCACAATCCTTTTTGGCCGGGCCTTCTGCGGCTGGATCTGCCCTTTCGGCGCGCTGCACCATGCCGCGAGCTTTGCCGTAAAACCAGCCTCCCCCGAACGGGGCGTAAAGACCACGGGCAGCCGGTGGAAATTCCTTGTGCTGCTGTTCTTCATCGGGGCCGCCCTCTTCGGGCTCCAGATAGCCGGAATCCTCGACCCGATCTCCTTCCTGATCCGGTCCCTCTCTCTTTCGATTCTTCCGGCGATCAATTCAGCATTGCGCGCCTTCCTCGATTGGGGATATTCCCTCCCGTCACGCTCTGTATCGGATGCGTTCGACGGCGTCTACTCCTTCATGCAGGCCCACTTCCTGTCGTTCAACCAGTCGCGATATCAGCAGGCGTTCATCTTCTTTCTCATGTTTGTAGGCGTCTTATGGTTAAACCGGCAGCGCACCCGTTTTTTCTGCCGTTTCGTCTGCCCGCTGGGAGCGCTTCTTGGGCTTTTGGCCCGCCTGGGGCTTATGCGCCTGTCGATGGATGACAACTGCACGCGATGCATGAAGTGCCGCGATGTCTGTTCAGGCGGAGCCAACCCGCATGTAAAAGACAGCTGGTCCCAGTCGGAATGCCTGACTTGTCTCAACTGCTCGGCGGTCTGCCCGGAGAACACGCTCTCGTGGAATTTCGCATTCGCCCGCAAGACAAAAGACCGCGTGAACGTGGGGCGTCGGTCAGTGCTTTCGGCGCTCTCTTTTGGGGCGGCAACCGCCTGGGTTCTGAAGACGCCTCCCTCGTCGGCTTTGAAGGTCCCCTCTCTAGTCCGTCCGCCCGGATCGGTCGGAGAAAGCGAATTTCTGGCCCGTTGCGTCCGATGCGGGGAATGCATGAAGGTGTGCATCACCGGAGGGCTGCAACCGACCTTGTTCGAGGCGGGAATCGAGGGAATCTGGACACCCGTGCTGGTCCCAAAGATCGGCTACTGCGAATTCAACTGCACCCTTTGCGGTCAGGTATGCCCCACCGCCGCTATCCGGAAGCTTACGCCGGACGAAAAACGCAAAACTGTCATCGGGCTGGCATTCATCGACCCGTCGCGGTGCATTCCTTTCGCCCAGGGAACCTCCTGCATCGTCTGCGAGGAGCATTGCCCTACGCCCCAAAAAGCGATCGTTTTCCGGGAACATACGGAGAGGGGCGGAAAACCTCTCAAGATTCCGGCCGTATTGCCGGATCGGTGCATCGGGTGCGGTATCTGCGAAAATAAATGCCCCATTCCTGATCTTGCCGGAATTCGGGTCACAGCCGCCGCGGAAAGCCGCGACCCGCAAAGCATGCTATTGACAGCCGACCCTTCCGCCTATACAGTCTTATTCCCAAAATGAATGATAATTTGTCCTGAATTTTTCCGGGTGCCTTTGCGTATATAAAATTTGAGGGGAAAATGGCCCATTTTTACGATAAAGACGGTGATCCAGACGCCACTTGGGAAAATGTGGGGGGGTTCAACACCCATCTGCTGAACGAGTTGCGCAACGCGCTCCTGTCAGTGGATCTTCAGGGAAGCTCCTCCAGCCCAATACAGGCCGTCGTGGTCGAATGGATCAAGCGGATGCCCGCGTTCGATTTTCCGGACGACGACATCAGCTAGCCGCTTTATCCGGAATTAGAGTCTGTCGGCAGCTTCGGCAGCCCGAACAATTCCAGGTACACTTCCCGAATTTTTTCAGTCTCCTTTCGATACCGCCCGACAGTTTCCGGCTCAAGCAGGTTCGGGTCGAACTGGTCTATCGACGAATCGTGGGAAATCCTGAGACGCACGTCAAGCAACCTGAGAAACCGGTACCCGTCATCCAGCACTTTGAACCGATCCGCCGAAATGATCCCGTTACGCTGGAGTTCGTATAGCGCCTTCAGGGTGCCGCGCGCCCTCACGCACGGCACGGCGGCTCCGTGGAGCAGTTGAAGATACTGAACCGCGAACTCTACGTCTACGACTCCGCCCCGCCCGACTTTCAGGTTCAGCCGGTCCTCACTCTCCCGCCCCAGCTCAACTTCCATCCGGGTCCGCAGACGGTGGATCTCCTCGGCTGTATCGGAAGATAGAGGCCGCCCGAAGATAATCTCTTTGGCCTGCTCCTCCACCTTCTTCCCGAATTCCCGGTTCCCCGCCACAAAGCGGCACCGCAACAGCGCCTGACGCTCCCACAACTGCGCGACGCCATCGTGATACCGCTGGAACGACTCCAGCGATGTAACCAGCGCCCCCGCGTTCCCCGAGGGGCGCAGCCTCGTGTCGAGCCGATAAACGTATCCCTCGCGTGTCATCGTCGTAAGTACGGAGATCAGCCGCTGCGCGACCTTGGCAAAGTATTCCTGGTTGGAGATCTTGCGAAACTCTTGCTGTCCCTCCGGGTCCGGAGCGCTTTCTCCCGCTCCGGAATAGAGGAAGATAATGTCGAGGTCGCTGTGGTACGAAAGTTCTTCCGCTCCCAGTTTTCCCAGCCCCATTACGGCAAACGGCGACTCCATTCCGGTCTCCGCGTCGATCGGCACGCCAAAGCGGCGGCGCACCTCCCGGCGCGCCAGCGTCAGCGCATGGGTCAGCAGCACTTCCGCCAACGAGGAAAGCTGTGCCACCCCCTCTTCGATAGACAGGGCCTTTCCCATATCATGGATGCCGACCCGCAGCGTCTCCAGGTTCTTGAACCGCCGCAGCACATCCAGTTCGGCCTCCAGGCCGTCGCACGCCTCGATATCCGACGCAAGCTGGATTCGCATATCGGATTTCGACTTGAACGGCACGGCCAGGTCGGTCCTCAAAAAAGTGTCGAGAAGATCCGGGTGGCGCAGCAGTATGCCGGACAGATACCGGCTGCTGCCAAAGAGCCGCACAATCGATTCGAGCACCTTCGGCTTCTCGAACAGAAGGGCGTAGAACATGGCGCGCGCGCCGATTACGGAAAGGAAGCGCTCCATGTGGACCAGCGCCATGTCGGAATCCGGGCTTTTCGTCGCGCAGTGAAGGATCTTCGGGGCAATCCGGTTCAGGTACTGCCGCGCCCTCTGTGAAATCCGGACGTGCGGCGGGCCGTCCCTCAATACCTCCAGGTTCTTCCGCGCAACCTCAGCGTCCCGAAATCCCAACAGCGACAACCGCTTCGAGGCGTCACCCGGCATCGGGCCGGGGATGAAGAGCGCCTGAATCTCAGGAGGAACTTCGGAATCAACCGCCTGCCCCCCCGTGTCGAAAAGGCGGCTGTATATTTCGCAAACCGTATCGTTTCTACGGTCCAGCGCCTCAAGCAGCTCCTGCGGATTTGAAAATCCCATAGACCGGGCAAGACGCCAGCGGTCACTTTCTCCTTGCGGCAAAACGTGCGTCTGTCTTTCATTGCGCACCTGTATCCGATGTTCGAGCGTCCGCAGAAAGATATAAGCTTCCGCAAGCTCCTCCTGCTCCCGCCCGCTCACTATCCGCAGCCGCGACAGCTCCTCAAGCGCCTCAAGCGTACCCCTAAGCCGCAAGGACGTTTCTTTTCCGCCATAGATGAGCTGGTGCGCCTGGACGAAAAACTCTATCTCGCGGATCCCGCCCGCGCCAAGCTTGAGATCCCGCTCCTCTTTCCGGCTGCGAATCGCCGCCTGGTTGATCCGGTCCTTCAAATCCTTGATCTCCACGATGTACGTGAAATCCATGTACTTCCGGAAGACGAAAGGAACCAGAGTCCGCAGGAGTTCTTCACCCAAAGAAAGATCGCCCGCTACGGGGCGCGCCTTGATAAGAGCCGCGCGCTCCCAGATCTGCCCGTATGATTCGTAGTAACTTTCCGCCGCCCGCTGCGAGATGGCCAGTTCCCCGCGCGTTCCTTCGGGACGCAGCCGCAGATCCACGCGGAAGACGAACCCTTCATCCGTTGCTTCCTGCATGATCCGGGTCACCATCTCGCCCACCCGGACGAAATACTGATGCGGGGAAAGCGATTTCTGGTTGTCCGCGGCTTCCCACCGGCCGGATTCGTAGATATAGATCAGGTCGACATCCGAGCTGAAATTCAGCTCCAGCCCTCCCAGCTTCCCCATCCCCAGGACGACAAACCGGTACGGACGCCGCGCGCCATCTGGAAAAATAGCCATCGGCTCCCCGAACTTGGCGGAGAGAGCCTTGCGCGCAAACTGAACCGCGCCGTCAAGCGCTGCGCTTGCCAGCGAGGACAGCTCCCGCGTCACGCATGACAACGGGGAAAGGCCGCCCAGATCCCGCGCCGCGATCCGGGCCATCTCCCGAAGCTTCATCCGGCGCAGCGCCCGCTTCATTTCCTCTTCAGAGCCGCAACGCCCGGCCTCCTCTAGCGCCTCCCGATGAAGCGCCTCGGAATCAAGCGGGAACAACACCCCCCTTTCAGGAAACAGCGCCACGAAAACTTCCGGGTGGCGTGTCAGCCGCTCCGGCAGAAACTCTGACCCGCCAAGCAAAACACCCAAAAGCGTCCGCAGTTCCGCGTCCCGCAAGGAATCGATCAGGCGGTCAACCGGCAGGGAATCGCCAAGGCGTGACAGATTAAGGAAGAAAAGATCCGGATCGGCGGCCCTGGAAGCGGCTTGAATCACCGCCTCAACGATCTCATTATCTTCGGGAAAAGAACGCAGGACTTCCGACAAAAACGACAGGCATCGGACGATATCGCGAACGCCGATCTCCCGCAGCCGCTCCAGAACATTCGGCGCGTATGTCACGCCGATCCCCGAATCAACGGAACAGTTTCCGGATGGAGCCTGAAAACGGAGGCCGTACGACTCCTTTCTCGGTGATGATCGCCGAGACATACCGGGCGGGGGTTACATCGAATGCCGGGTTGTATACATCGACGCCTTCCGGAGCCACACGTTTCCCCATAACGTGTGTCACTTCGGAAGGATCGCGTTCCTCTATCGGAATCTCCGCGCCGGTGCGCAGCTTCCGGTCGATGGTCGAAAGCGGCGCGGCCACATAGAACGGAATCTTGTGCTCCTTGCATAGCACCGCCACGCCATACGTGCCGACTTTGTTTGCGACATCCCCGTTGGCGGCAATCCGGTCCGCCCCAACGACCACGGCGTCGATCTTTCCGGCCGCAAAAAGCGTCGCCGACATGTTGTCCGTTATGAGGGTGCAGGGGATACGGTCCTTCATCAGTTCCCATGCCGTCAGCCGCGCCCCTTGCAAAAAAGGACGGGTCTCGTCCACAAAGACATGGATTTTCTTTCCGGCGGCAACGGCGGCACGCAGAACCCCAAGCGCCGTTCCATACCCGGCTGTGGCGAGCGCCCCCGCGTTGCAGTGCGTCAGCACGCGCGCCGTCCGCGGCAGCAGCTTTGCGCCGTGTACTCCCATCGCCTGATTTGCGGCCACATCCTCCTCCATGATGGCGACCGCTTCCTGCTCCAGACGCGACAGCGCTTTGGAGGTATCATCCGGCAGTCCGGCGGCGACATCCCGCATACGCTCGATGGCCCAGAAGAGGTTCACCGCCGTGGGCCGCGTGGCCGCAAGCAATATCGCCGCCTCATCAAAAGCATTGCGCCACGGCCGCTTCTTCCTGCGGGCAACCTGAACGGCCAGCACCAGGCCAAACGCAGCGGTCACACCGATCGCGGGAGCTCCGCGCACCACCATAGTGATGATCGCGTCCGCCACTCCCACCGGCTCGGTGAAACGCCGCATTACCTCCACTCTCGGAAGAACCCGCTGGTCCAGCAGGAAAAGGGTGTTTCTTTCCCATTTCAATGTGCAAAACGACTCGCTCATAAGTTTTCCCTTCGCCTGTGGAACCGCTTCAATATGAAAACAATCACCCGTATCGGCGGACCCGGGCCCTGGCCGCAAAGCGTAAAG
>Ga0123353_10007580_pt1 | contig 14704 bp, 6 predicted proteins | sample TergutLab28metaG_3_FD_92763 | JGI IMG/M metagenome (GOLD analysis project Ga0123353, IMG submission 92763) | Labiotermes labralis P3 segment gut microbial communities from Petit-Saut dam, French Guiana - Lab288 P3 | ecosystem: Host-associated > Arthropoda: Insects > Digestive system > Gut ... | reverse complement strand
TTGCGCACGCGCTTTTTCGATTGAATAGCGAAACGTTCGAGCATCTGATTTGTGGCAAGGGTTATCATCTCATCTAGCATTTCATAAAATTTCGGAATATCGCCTTTGGCTTTGATAGCCAGTTTGGGCAGATTTATCGATGTAAAAGAGAGGTTGCCGCGCCCGTAAATGACCTGTTGCTCAGGGTCGTGGATATTTGCGATGACGCGCGTGCGGCAGCCCATATAGGCGACTTCGGTCTCGGGTTTCCCCTCTCTGTAATATTGAAGGTTAAACGGCGCGTCAAGAAAAGCGAAATTCGGATACAATCTCTTGGCGGAGACCTCGCACGCCAGCCTGAATAAATCATAGTTCGGGTCTTCAGGGTTATAGCTGATACCGGCTTTTACCCTGAATATCTGGATGGGGAAAATCGATGTCTCACCATTGCCGAGACCCGCGGCCGTTGCGCGCAGAACGTTTTTTATGACCATGCGCCCCTCGGGCGATGTGTCGCAGCCGTAGTTTATCGACGAGAACGGTGTCTGTGCTCCGGCGCGTGAGTGCATGGTATTTAGGTTATGTACCAGTGCCACCATGGCTTTATATGTGACCTTGTCCGTCTCTTTTTCGGCGTGGGTGCGCGCGAATTCCTGGATACGGCCGACCTCGTCCTCAGAGACGAAAGCTTTGAGAACATCCCTCTCTCGCTCAGTATAGCCGTTGTCATAGAACAACTTGGGGCTTATATCCTCGGGCCATTTAATATCAGCACTCTCTATCCCCTTTAAGAGTGAGAGCGCGCGTAATATATTAGCCCTGTACATATGCACATAGGTCTTTGCGACGCCGGGGGCCAGTCCGTAATCAAAGCTGCCGATGCTCTGGCCGCCGTGCTGGTCGTTCTGGTTGGATTGAATCGCTATGCAGGCGAGCGCGGCATAACTGGCGATATGATTCGGCTCGCGCAGTGTGCCGTGTCCCGTACAGAAACCGTCTTTAAACAGTTTTGATATATCTATTTGACAGCAAGTAGTCGTCAGGGTAAGAAAATCAAGGTCATGGATGTGTATGTCACCGCTCTTGTGCGCCTCGCAGTGTTTGGGGTTGAGTACAAACATCTCGTAAAACTGTTTCGCGCCCTCGGAACCGTATTTGAGCATCGTCCCCATCGCTGTGTCACAGTCTATGTTGGCGTTCTCGCGCTTAAGGTCCGAGTCCTGTGAATCTTTGAACGTTAGGTCTTCGAATACTTTCATAAGCCGCGTTTTCATCTCGCGCGCCTGACTGCGCTGCGCCCGGTATAGTATATACGCCTTAGCCGTGCGCCCGAAACCGTTTTGGATCAGCACCTGCTCGACGGTATCTTGGATCTGCTCGACCTCGGGCGAAGTTTCGCCCTGTTCAAGGAGTATCTCGCATACCTGCCGCGATAGGTTGCATAGGGTGACATAATCCTGTTCCTCATCTGTTGCTATAAACGCCTTCTCAATAGCGCTCGTGATCTTTACAAGATCGAATTCGGCGAAACGCCCGTCCCTTTTCTTGATTTTGTTGATTCCCATCGTACTTGCCATCATTAGTGATTCCCCCAGTTATTGTGCTTTGAGTAGAGCCGTGTAATATATATGGTACTCGATTGTAGTCGTGTTGTCAATAAAAAAATTGGTATCGCACAAAATGTAGGATGTGCATAAAAGAGGTTTTTTCAAACCCTCTCAGCACGGCAAAATGCATAGATTTTCCCGCGTTTTGCAGACGGATCGAGATTTGTTGCCGTTTATGACAATTAGGCGCGAAACGGGTTTATAAATGTCAAGTATCTCTGCTTTGCGATACAGTGATGTATCCGAAATTGGGGCAAGTAGTTTTACTATACAATTAATGTTCCGTTCTCATCTTCAATCACTATCTTTATCTTTTCTTCTACGCCCGTATGGACATTCACGTATATAATAAACGTCCGGCTGTCGTTATCTATACAGGTAAACGCGTAACATAATATCTCACTTAGACCGTCAGAAGCTATAACGCATAACTCTGCGCTGGAGACAGCCAGCCCGTCAGACAGCACGCTCATTGCCTGATTTACGGTAAAGAACGGTTGATCCAAATCACGGTATGTGTGATTCATCAGATACCCCGACGACTCAAAGACACTAACTTTGCCGTTATCCAGCGCGATACCCACCCTTATCTGGTCGGGGTAATAGACAATGTCATTAAACCTGTACACAAAACTGACAAGCAGCATGTTGCCCGAACGGGTATAATATATATCCTTCATGCCGTCAAAGCCGCTTGAAACGAGGTATTCGCGCGCTTTTTCCACAGCCTCATCAAAAGTGATCCTCGGGTCTCCGATTACTCTCGAATTGGTAAGCGACAGGCAATAGCCGCCCTGTCTTGATATAGCGATGGCTATCTCGCCGCCGTCTGCCACCGTCCTGAAGAGATACGCGGGTATCGCGCCCCCCATCTCGCCTAAGGGCTGCATCAACGCGGGTTGGATATCCAAGTATTCGGCGGCGCGCGCGGCAGCCTCTTTTCTGTCGAGTTCAGGCTTGTCTTTTAAGAAGACTGATTCGCGTCCGTCTATGTGGTCGGAGTGTGTGCCGTCGTAAATCATCATGGGTAGTCCGTCAAAACGGCTCTCGGTCTCTCTGACGGTCTGGCTAAAGCCTCCCAGGTCACCGAGCTGTCCGCCGGATTTATTCTGCGCTAATAGCTGCCCGATATTAAAATTCTCTTCACGCGCAACGGTCATCAGGTGACTTAGATTAAGCGAGAGCTGCGAAGAAATCTTGGAGAGACGGCGTATCTCCAAGACGTCATCCTCGGTCAATGGAATACCCATGGCGGCCTGCCTGTTCAGGTAATACGCGTAATCGCCGACCTGAGAGAGGAATCTTGAGGTATTTTCAAGCTCGACAAAGGCATACGGCAGCGCGCCGATGTTTATTTGCGCGCCGTATGACTTGCGCGAGACCTCAGACGCGAGCGCGGCGAGGAGCGTCGGACTTCGCGCATAGCTGCCCTTCTGAAGGGCAGTATCTATCGCCACGACGCTGTCTACCAGTTCGCCGAACGCTTTTTGATATTCATGCTCTATGCCCCGGCGGTAGATCGCCGCCTGATACCAGCCCATATAACAGAAGCCGGAGAGTATCAGGACGCCCGCCGCTCCGAAGGATATGAGGCGAATAAACGCGCGTCGAGAGATCGAAGATAGGGTTAACATTAAAACACTCCTCGCGGACGGACAAAGGCCGCCCCTACAATACCTCGGGATTGCTCTGTGATTCATTCGGCGGCGGTATGCGGCGAACCGCCCCCGCATCGCCCCGCATGGCATCTGCCTCGCTGAACCTGTCGCCGAAGTTCTGTCTTAACGGTCTGTGCAGGGGCATATTAGCCTCGAGGTTCACTTGATTGGCAAGCTGCGAGGCATAGCTGATAATTGCGGGATTGAAAGCGGTGGACGAGCGAGCCGCTAAGATATTCATGGCCGCCGTCTGAGCGATAAGGTTCTGTCTTATTATCCTATCTGTGGCGACACGCGGGTCGGGCGCGAGTTGCTCGGCGGACTCCGCCAGCATACGGGCGAATTCCGGAGAGCGGCGGCGTGCGGCATCCATGCCGTCCTGTCCTGTAAGAGACTGTCTCTCAGGCGTGGAGGCGGCGGCTGGAGGCGATGTTGGCGTCGGGCTTGACGAAGGTGCGGGCGTTGGAGAGATAGAGGTAATGTCCATAAAAAAATCCTCCTTTTCGGGATAGTTTTCCCAAAAGGAGGAGGGATATACTATATATAGCCGACACCAAATACGAGGATTCGGGGGCAACGTCCCCGTATTGCCCGGCAGTGCACCTGCCCTATGACTCAAACTCTCCATTATATACCAGTCCTTGTAATGGGTCGATATAAATGCTGCCGCCGTCGGTAATCAACCTAGTAGCGTCACCGGCGGATGTGATGACCGGTATATCCAGCGCAATAGCTGCCGCCGCGATGCCGGACTCGGAGAAATCCTCCTCCGTTATCACACCTTTGGCACGCCGTAGGATATGCAAGGCATTGTTAGTCGTTCTGTCTATGACCACAATATCTCCGTCTGTAAAGCTAAAGTCTTTACTATTCCGGCTGATAACACAGGCTTTGGATTTAGCGGTCTGCGAGCCGTGACCGATGCCCCGCGCCAAGATATTGCCCAAGACGTGTACCTGTAAAGTATTCGTAACATTGGCGCGTGATGACGAACTGCCCGTGGTGACTATCAAATCACCCTCTTTCGCCAGTCCTGCCTCCTCCGCTAACTTGACCGCGTCACGGAACATTTCGTCGGGCGAATCCTTAAACTCGCTTAAAAGCGGGATTACTCCCCAACTGAGCGCAAGCTGCATATAGGTCTTTTTCTTAGGCGTGACAGCGATGATCTTCACCTTAGGGCGGAAACGCGAGATTCTGCGCGCAGTGCCACCGCTGATTGTAACCGTCACAATCGCCGCCGCTTCGAGGTCATGCGCCGTTGTGCATGTCGCGTGGCTTATAGCGTTTGTGACATTACTCTCGTGGTCGAACATATATCTGTAAAAACGCTTCTCATAGTCTATAGCCGCCTCGGTTTTCTCGGCTATCTTCACCATAGTTCTCAAGCACTCTACGGGGTATAGCCCTACCGTCGTCTCGCCCGAGAGCATAATCGCGCTTGTACCGTCATAGATGGCGTTTGCAATATCGGTAATCTCCGCTCTTGTGGGGCGGGGGTTGCGGATCATAGATTCGAGCATCTGTGTAGCGGTGATAACCATTTTTCCGCTTCTGTAGCATTTTTTTATCAACGTCTTCTGAATACCCGGCAGCTCTTCAAATGGAATCTCCACACCCATATCCCCTCTCGCGACCATAATACCGTCAGAGGCGCGAAGAATCTCGTCAATATTGTTAACGCCGTCGGCGTTTTCGATCTTGGCTATAAGTTTACAACGGCTGGACCCCAGACCGGCAAGAAAATTCTTTACTTTCATAACATCCTGGGCCGAGCGCACAAATGAGAGCGCAATGTAATCGAAGTCATTATCATATGCAAATTTCAGGTCTTCCTCATCCTGTTCGCTGATATAAGGCATTTTAGTAGTTATACCGGGCAGATTTACACTCTTTCTGTTGCTGATAAGTCCGTCGTTTTGGACGCTGCATAAGATCTCCGTGTCGTCTATACTCTCTACAATAAGCTCGATAAGCCCGTCGTCGAGCAGCACTCTCGTGCCGATATAGAGATCGTTGGGCAGATCGCTGTATGTTACCGCAACTATTGCCGCGCCGCCTTCGATGTCCCGTGTCGTCAGTGTGAACTTCTGCCCGCGCTTTAGTTCAACGGAATTCTCCTTAAAAGTTTTTATACGTATTTCGGGTCCCTTGGTGTCCATGAGAAGCGCGACGGGGCAATCAAGCTCTTCACGCAGTTTTTTAATTGTTTTTACTTTCTCCAGATGTTGCTCGTGCGTACCATGCGAGAAATTCAAACGGGTCACGTTCATGCCGCCGAGTACCAGTTCTCTGAGTATTTCCGGCTTTTCAGAAGCAGGTCCGATGGTACAGATAATTTTTGTCTTTCGCATAATAATCGTCCATTCTGCCGCCGCGCGCCGGCACAAAATTAAATGAGACCCGTCTTATCGCGCGGCTAAGGAATGATAAGACGGTTACTTTTCTAATCAGGTTAGTTTGAAACTTCCCCCAGGCTATTATTCCTCTCTCTTTGCAGTATAACACAAATCGAGCTATGTTTCAATCCCCCGGATACTTTACTGTTACAGGGGTTAATTTTATATTTTCTGTGCTAAATCGACATAATGTAACCCCTTAGCTCGGTACACATATACTGGAAAACAATGCATTCATCAGGGGGAGCAATATGTTAATCGGCTATTTACACTATAGAAAAAAACCTTTCGGAGTAAACAGGGCATATACCTTCGCCGCTGTCGCAAAGGCAGAGGGCGCCAAAGCCCTATACTTCTCTCCGGGTGCGATAGATAATGGCAGAATAAATGGTTATGTATACAACAACGGCGAATGGGAGCAAACAAGCAGCCGCTATCCCGACGTCGTCTACAATACAACAGGGTTTTCACGTGAGCGGCAGCTTAGCGCCGTTGAAGCATTGCAGCAGACCGGCATACCGTTCACCAGTTACTCTATCGGAACCAAGATGACCGTATATAAAAATCTTAAACGATATAAAGCATTTGCCGATTATCTTGTACCGTCTGAGGCGGTTATGTCAAAGCGGCATCTCTCCGCACTTTTAGACAGATATTCGGATATTATATTGAAACCGTCATCGGGACATCAGGGGCAAAATATCTATCGTATTCGCAAGGGTGATGAGGTTCCTGAGCCTGTTTTGCAGCTTATGTCAGAGAAAAAGTGTATCATTCAACCCTATATAAACAGCCGGACAAAGTCCGGCGAACCGTATGATTTTAGGCTTCACTCGCAAAAGGGACGAAATGGCACATGGACTGTTCCCTGTATCTACCCGAGAATCTCACCTGACGGCGGGATCGTGTGCAATATCAGCCGCGGCGGATACACGAGCGACCTGAATGATTTTTTAGAGCGTGAGTTCGGCGGTGAGAGCTATGATATGCGAAAATATCTTGAAGTGTTTGCTTTGCAGCTCTCCGAACACATGGATGAGATACAAAAAGAGCTTTACAACGAGGAATTGGATGAGTTGGGGATAGACGTCGGGTGGGATAAGCAGCTTTATATCTACGAGGTGAACTGGAGACCGGGACACCCGCAGTTTACTTATCCAAACTTAAATTTAATCAGAAACACCGTGCATTACGCGATGTTTCTGGGTGAAAAGAATAGAAAGGTCAATATATGAAAACCATCGTTTTTTTGGGTTCAAATAAATTAGGTTCAAGCTATGAGGCCATTCGGGCGGCCGACAGTATGGGTTATTACACGGTTTTATTGACGAATAGGCCGTCTTTTATAGACAAAAGGGTTGACTTCCCTCACGCGCACTCGGTCAGACTGTGTAATCTCGGCGACTTGGGCGAGATTAGAAACGCGCTCGATCGTCTGCAAATCGCTTTTTTCAATATCTGCGCGATCGTGAGCTTTGTTGACCCGCATTGCCGCACAGCCGCAATACTTTCACGCGAACGCGGCTTAAAGCATTTCTCCGAGACGGCAATAGCGGTCATGCTGGATAAGATAGAGTCAAGAGAGCTTTTAAGAAAAACGCCGTATGTGCCAAATTACTATGTAACTGATAATCCGAAATTGTCCGCTAGAGCCATTCGTGAGATGCCGCTGGTACTAAAGTCTCCTGTATCCACCGGCTCAAAGGATGTGCATCTGGTTTCAACGGCTTTAGAGTATAAAAAAACGTTTAGCAAACTTAATACCCCTGTACTTGTGGAGAAATTCGTAGATGGGGCGCAGTACTTAGTCGAGACTCTGACGGTGAACGGCAAGGTACATATAGCCGCCGTCGTTGAACAGGAGATAACCTTTACAGGCCGGTTTATCATCACGGGGTATAGAATGGTCGTCGGAGATTATGAACTCTCGTTAAAAAAAGCGGTTGAAAATATAATTAAGCTCCACGGTATGCGGGACGGCCCATGCCATCTCGAGCTAAGACGGTTTAACAACAGATGGATATTGATAGAAGCGAACCCCCGTATCTCGGGCGGGGCGATGAACACTTTTATTGAGACAGCCTATGGCATCAACCTGGCGGGAGAGACGCTTAAATGTGCGCTCGGGCTTGAACCAGACTTCGGGCGTAAATATGAGAAGGAGACGTATCTAAAGTATATCATCGTGCCAAGAAGAGGTATCTTAGAAAAAGTAACCGGTAAGAAATTGGCGCTAAACAGCGCGGGAGTTGAGCAGGTGTACGTAAGGCCTAAGAAAGGAACCGAGCTGCGCCCGCCCACTTCTATGGGACATAGATACGCCTATGTCATCGCAACGGGTGACACAGGCGCAGAAGCTGAACAGAATGCGAAAAACGCGGCGGCGAAGATTAAGCTTCATTTGACGTAACCGGGCATGCGTAGGGGCGGGGTTTCATCCCCGCCCGTTTTGAAAATTGTAATTGTGTGGTCGAGCGTCCCCTACATGGCTGCCTTTATTACACCCATGGCATACTCATCAGCGGCTTTTGATGTGCTGATTTTATTATCTTTTGCCAGCGCGACAATCTTTAATGTAGTGTCATATATCCCGTCAACCTTTTTATTGATAACGTTGACATCGTATTGACCGCCCGTTTCTATCTCCATGCCGCAGTTAATTACGCCGCCCGCATTTACGATGTAATCGGGCAGATACAAGACGCCCATATTATTGAGGGCTTCGCCGGCGGCCGCGTCTACTAACACGTTATTGGCAGCACCCGCGACGAGCGCGCATTTCAGGCCTTTTACATTCTCTGTATTGAGCACTGCTCCAAGGGCGCAGGGCGCGAAGATGTCGCAGTCTGTCGTCAGTAACTCTTCCGCTTTAATGGCTGTCGCGCCGAACTCTTGTACGGCCTTGTCTACGGCAGCAGGATTGATGTCGTATATTTTAAGTATCGCGCCCTCTTTATGCAGATGCTCGCAGAGATAATAGCCCACGCTGCCGATACCCTGCACAATAACGGTTTTGCCATTAAGGCTGTCCGAGCCGAACTTGACACTCGCGCCCGCTTTCATGCCCATATAGACGCCGCGCGCCGTAAACGGTGACGGGTTTCCGCTGACTTCCGGCGTTCCGGTGACAAATTTAGTGGTTTCGTTTATCTGCGCGACATCCGATGCGCCGATATTGACGTCTTCGGCGGTATAATATTTGCCGCCCAGTGTGTTGATAAATCTGCCGTATGAATTAAAGAATTCTCTTGACTTGAGTTTTTGGGGGTCACCGATAATAACGGCCTTGCCGCCACCGAGTTTAAGACCCGCCGCAGCGTTTTTCAGCGTCATGCCCCTTGAAAGGCGCAGTACGTCATAGAGCGCGTCATCCTCTGAGGCATAGTCCCAGAAACGACTGCCGCCGAGCGCTGGACCCAGAACTGTGCTGTGGACAGCGATAATAGCGCTAAGACCGACTTTTTCGTCGCGTACATAGACGATCTGCTCGTGACCGTATTCGTTCATTGATTGTATAACTTTCATGTTACATCTCCTTTCTTGCATGGATAATCTTAACACAGATTTATCCATTGCGCAAGATAGAAGCGAAAAATTTTATAGCCGCCTGGAACTGGTTGTTTAATTATTATGCAATAACGCAAAAAAGAAACTTGTTTAAAATTGATGCCGAAATGGCTACTAGTTATTAAACTGTCATCTTGTTTTTCCGCCGTTCCATATTAAATTTCTCCTTTGCTAATAAGCCTTGCAATGAATGTTTTAAACAGAAAACAGCTAGGTGATATATTCGGGGAACTCCCGCACCTTACTATAAAAGCTATGTTCAAACGTGCCCGTATATCTCGACTGATACCATACGAACCAGCCGAAGATTTGAAACTGCCAACTGCTAAAGACAGAACTCACAGGAGTCTTACAATTTATAACATATTAAAACCCTGTAAGATTCAATTATATTCTAATATAATAGACATAAAAAAAAGCCGCTTGTTTCTCTCAAACGATTGAAACAAGCGGCTTTTCATGCGCTTTCAGTATGGAGCGGGTAGCGGGAATCGAACCCGCGCGGCCAGCTTGGAAGGCTGGAATTCTACCATTGAACTACACCCGCATATGAGTGAAATTTGCTGTTGTTTTTCGGTTTTGCTAACCCTTTGCGGTGCAATCGTTTGTTAAACAAAGCCTTGTCAGCAAAGGGTTTATTGCTACTGTGTATTATTATAACAGATTATCCCTCAAAATGCAAGTATGAATTTTGCATAGCTGCTTTTGTATGCAAAAAAAGACACTTAGATGGGTTCAAATGAAAAAAAACGGGACAAAAAAGCAAGCTTGATTTTCTTGTATTATCAATGGATACATGACTATAATATAGCAATAATCAGCGGCACCTTATTTTTAAGGTACCGCCTTTTGCCCTGCAATTTGCCCGATATATGATTATGTAAGGGGTTTTTCTGTCTTGGATCTCAAGCGGTGGTTATCGTTTTCCGAGCGCTGGATGTGCGGCCATGATAGTGCGGTCCGCGGCACCGCACTTATATCGGAAGGGACCCTTTATTTTGTGTTTCGCATAAATTATCTTTAATCGAAAAATATAGTTCGAGTTTTACTAATATCTTCGAAAATATTTCAAAAAAAGCTTGTCTTTATAATGACTTTGTGTTAAAATGTTAATAATTATACATTATTAAACAAACATTCTTTAGTCTAGTAAAATAAAAAAGGAGAGTTGTAAAATGAAAACAAAACGCAGAGCGAAAAAACTTGTGGCATACATACTTATCGCCATTATGGTGTTCGGTATTGTGCCATTCGAAAGCCCGCCGGCAGAGGCGGCGGTGATTAACCTTGATCCGGCGAGGGCGGGCAACCTCAAGTCGATAGTACTTAGCCATACGTCTCCTGACCGTTTGATAGCAGGCGCAACTGCCGTATGGGATACCGGTGTAACGTCCGGTTTGACAGAAGTGATGCTTTTAAATGCCGTCAGGTTTGAAGTAACAATGTCCGAAATCTTTGCAGATACTGTTAGCTGGACTCATAGCAGTGATGTGATACCTGTCGTAGGCGGTCCCAGCGGTCCCGAATGTTCTCACATGGCTATATGCGGTGGTGATAACACTATCTGTCCCTCCAATCCTCTGCCTAATAATCCTGCAACCAGCTGGAACTGCGTAGGCGACCGATGGGGTTGTGAACTTGAAGCTATGACTTACGCGGTTGACAAGTATGTATTCAATTTCACCGCTACACATCGCAGTTGGTTTGAACCTGGAACAGATTGGACGGGTGGAAACCATGAAACCCGTGGTTCGATTGGCGTTGGAGAGGCTTGGCAGGGTCTTACTTGGGCTAATCTTAACGTCACGAGAGTTGAACTCTTCTACAATCAAGACTGCGTTGTCTGTTTTTTAGCTGACTGCACATGTGTACCTGGCAATCAGCGTTCGATTAAACTTGCCCATAACCCTCCTGATGAGTGGAATGAATCAGGCTCGACACATGGTTTATGGAATACCGGAGGCGCGTCCGGTTTGACAGAAGCTATGCTTCTAGATGCCCGCAGAATTGAATTTGATATACCTACCCCGCTTCCCAGCGATTGGGGCCAAGGCTTTGGACTTGTTTTGGGAGGACCCAGCGGTCCCAATTGCCCTCATATAGCTACATGCGGAGGCGATGATAATTTATGTGGGGATACACCTCAGTATGGTTGTATAAGTGATCGTTGGTTTAACGATGTTGGTATTCTGCCGTATGCAAACGGCACATATACATTCAATTTCACCGCTACGCATCGCGGTTGGTTTGCACCGGGAACTGACTGGGAAGGCAACAATTATGAGACTCGCGGTTTGATTACCGCCGGAGACAGTTGGTGGGATATTCAGTGGAACACTCTCGGTGTCACGAGAATTGAACTTTTCTATGGTGATGAATATGACTGCCCCTTCTGCGACCTTAACCCTTGTGCTTGCATCACCGATGATGACGACATCACGGCGATCAAAGCTCTGCTCGACTCGCATACCTTTGATCCGATTCTACATACAGCTGCAAACACCGAGGAAGCCGCCAGATCATACATTATAGCCGAAATCAATAAACTTGCTCTTCGAGGCGTGACCCCGACGGTTAATAATGCGGGATTCCAAGCGGCCAGCAGTGGAGTACCCGGGCACTATAGGTATACGGTAACCCTTAACAAAGGAAGCGGCACAACACAGACTACGATTCAGCGGGAGCTGGTAATCAACTTTGTTGATTTGGTTGAAATGTCGCATGTACTTATGGACGTCGACGGTGTTGGCGGCGCGCGCACCGTGCCGGATGAGATAGACAGCACTAACGCTCATTATGGTATTTGGAGAATCGGCGGGCAATCCGGTCTGACTCAGGATATGATGAGGAATGCCGTCAGGTTCGAGGTTACGGTTTCAACACCGCCGACCCAAGGTCTTACGATATGGATAAATAACGGTTCCAGCTGGTGGTCTCCTTGGCCTAGCGGCGCCAACACTTCCAGCATTACAGCCTCTTTATTGGGCAGCATGTACACATATAACTTTGTCCAAGCAAACAGAGACCTTTACGCATCAGCCACCACCGGCCATGTGTTCCTTTCCGGCAACACCATGACCGATTGGGCAAATCTTAACATTACTAAAGTAGAAATCTTCTACATGGGCATTCCGCTTACCGATGACGAGAGTATCACTCAAGCCAAAGCAGCAATCGAGGGAACAACATTTACTGCGGTTTCGAGTTCAGCCGCACCCAACATAGGGTCGGCTAGGGCGATTGTGACAGGTATATTAAATGGACTAAACCTGAGAGGCTGCGATTTTGAGATAGTGGATCAAACTTTCAGTGGGGCAACGAACGGAGCGCCGGGATTTACCGTGGACGGAAGCTATCGGTTTAAGGTGCGGCTCGATAAGGGCACCGGCACTCAACAGACGACGATAGAAATGACAATGGTGATTAGGGGCAGGGTAATATATGGTCCCTATACAGTCGCCGGTCCGGTCCCGAATAACTCATTCGGAGCTGCTCCCAATCGCGGATATATACCCGCGCGCATAATGCCTACTAATAAAAATCAGGATCAGATGAACGCCGACGTGGTTCAGCAATTTGCAAAACTGATCCCCGACTTCGTCACGGATCCCAATCTGGATACAGCGTACGACCCCAAGAATGTCCGCATGATTATTTATCACGACGCTTGGAGCTGGGCAGACGGCGGTGAATGGGGCCCTCACAGCTCTAACGGTGCAAGAAGACATGTCACAGTTTCCGAAAGTATGGGCTATGGCATGATGATGCTTGCCTATATGGCGGGTATCGAAAATGAAACCATAAATATGACATGGAGCGATAACTCGTCAAACCGTACAGGTTCCGGTCAGACAACCGCTCAGAACGGTTCTATGACAGTAGCTCAGGCGCTCAAAGCGAATCTGCCTCCGGATCTGCGCGAAAACATCACGGGGGATGTAGACATCAAGTTCTACTTCGATGCTATGTTCCGCAGTCTGAAAGAATTCCCCACTTGGTCGACCGATACAAACAGAGGTGTTGCGCACCCCAGACGCAGTCTAAACGGCTCTGCTTCTGACCCCAATCTCAATTCCAGACCTTCCTTCTTAATGGCGTGGGAGCTTTCGGGCGCTGCATACGGCAGCGGGGACAGTGTCCAGCTTAATCGTGAACAAACCGCAGATGAAGGCGGTTTCTATTCCGCGGCGTCTGTCGTCGATGGCGTCGGCGTTGATTCCCACAGTGTTGCCACCGACGGCGATATGGATATGGCATATGCGTTGCTGCTTGCCGCCGAGCAATGGGGAACCTGCTGCTGCGGAGACAGCTATCTTGACTATGCAAAAGGCATGATTAACGACTTGTGGCTGACCTGCGTAGACTGGGAGCAAACTTCGTATAAAACAGCAAAAGGCTGGACGCCTAACTACCATTTAAAGACCGGCAACTGGGCTATTGACGGACCCGCCCGTGACGAGGAGAGGGGCACTGCGATGAACCACTATCTCGGAAAATGGTGGTCTGACTCCAGCCGCCCTTCCGACCATATGATGCAGCACCTGAGAGCGTTCGCGGAAGTAGACACCATCAATGACTGGAATAAAACCATTGCCGCTACATATGAAATCCAAAGACAGATAGCGCAACGGCGCATTGGAGCTGCAAGCGGTCCCAGAGCGGGCGTTAACGGTCTTGTTAATGACTTTATGATTCTTGACCGCGATACCGGCATATGGTCGCCAGCGGATCCAGGTCCCAACTACGGCTCTGCCGAAAACTGGAGGAGAGGTTGGCTGGAAGGCGCAAGAGATGAAACATACTCATGGAACTCCTGCCGTCTGCCGTGGCGTTTAGGCACTGACATCCTTCACTCCGGTGGATCCCCGAGTGAAAACAGCGTTATAAAGCCTTTATGGAACTTTACAAGCAGTGTTCATGACCTCACCACTACCGTAGGCTGGAATGCTATCGGCAGCCGCAATCTTGACGGCACAACAGGCGGCAACTCTTCCGGCTCCGGCATGACTTTCTCAATGCCGTTCCTTGTACCCGCGGTCGTCTACGGTACCCCGGCGCAAGTGACAACCGGCTGGCAGCGCTCGACCCAGCAAGCCCGCACAGACGGAGCGTTCTATGGTTCTTACATCAACATGCTCGTTATGATTACCGCCTCCGGTAACTGGTGGCACCCCGGAACTCCGGTTCCTGTTAGCGACAGTGATTGCCCAAAATGTTACGGTTATGACTTAAGCTTTGCCGCCCTAGGCAAGACTGCTGCACAATTAAGCAGAAGCTCATGCCTATGCTTGCCCTGCGGCTGTATAGACATATGCGGCGGTCATGGTAACGGCGGTGGCACAACGCAACCTCCCGGCGGCGACGGCGGCGGCGGCGGATACACCCCCCCACCTCCACCCAGTGGCTGGACAGACGGCGGCGGCGGCGATGGAGCAGCAACACCTGAGGCACAGCCCGATCCCGGCCCCGACCCCAAAAACATACCGTCCACTTG
>Ga0123353_10007579_pt1 | contig 14705 bp, 10 predicted proteins | sample TergutLab28metaG_3_FD_92763 | JGI IMG/M metagenome (GOLD analysis project Ga0123353, IMG submission 92763) | Labiotermes labralis P3 segment gut microbial communities from Petit-Saut dam, French Guiana - Lab288 P3 | ecosystem: Host-associated > Arthropoda: Insects > Digestive system > Gut ... | reverse complement strand
CTTGAGTATTGTTACAAAAATTTTGTATTCCACGCGCCCATTACTACGAACCACTTCATCAGCTTTGACATGAATATGCGGATTGGAACATTCAACACCGATTAATTCCCAATTGGAATTTGATTTCCCGGCATACTTCAAGGTCAATATTTTTTGGACGTTATTTCCCTCACTGACGGTTCCAAACTCGGCCATTCCCGGTGAGATGACCACATCCGGGCGGATGTAGCCCGTGACTTGCAGTTGAACCTGGGCTGGAGAGGGACGGTCAATCACGACGGTAAGTGTCGCCTTCCGATCCCCGGTAAACTGGCCCCCCGTGTTCAATTTAGCGATAATTTCTGCTGTTTCGCCAAATTTAACTGATGTTTTAGGCCAAAAAGGTGTTGTACATGCACAAGATGATCTGACCGATGTGATATGCACATCCTCCGGGTATGGATTTTTAAACTGAAATCTGTACACCGATTCCGATCCCAAGGCGACGTTACCAAAGTAATGTCGTCGCTCCGGGAACATGGCTTCGGCCCATTGCTGTCCAAAAACAGACGTGACCACGAGCAAATGGAGAACATTAGCTACAAAAATCAATATCAGTTTCTTTTTCATAATCGCAAACTGAAAAAGTAATATAGATCAACGGAATATTTGAACACTATTGTTATTTCATCCATTAATCAATTTATAATAGTTCTTGTATTTCATTTTTCGGCCTGTGCGGTGAGGAAACTAACTTGCATTTTTCATTTTTTTAGAAAAACCCATAAAATCAAAAACTTTTGCTTTTACGCGGCTTTTTGCGCAACCTATACAAACAACTCATTTATTGCATTTTGTTGTATAATGGTAATAAAAGTAGATTAAATTCATACATTATTTTGGAATGAGATGCTACAAAATAATGAATGAAATCGTTTTTCCAAGAAATGACATAATTTTAGTCTCAAGAAACAAAAACAAATGGGTAATAATATTGTGCTGAAATCATTGCTTCCTGCCAATGCAAAAGCGTTGATTGTCGATGATTCCGTTCCAACCCGTCGTATTTTTCATAGCATTTTGCAAAAAATCGGCTTTGAAGTTGATGAAGCGATCAACGGCAAAGAAGCCCTCGAAATATTGGAACAAAAACTGGACCAATATTGCATCATCTTTTCAGACATCAGTATGCCGAAAATGGACGGTTTTGAATTGTGCTACACGCTACAACGTCAGGATTGGTATGACGGGACACCTTTTGTTCTCGTTTCGACCGAGAGCGATGCATCCAATGTGATCAAAGGATTGAAACTCGGCGCGGACGATTTCATGCCAAAACCTTTCGATCAGGAAATTGCCGAGCTGGTCATCGCCCGGGTCATGTCATGTGCTGTTGATAAAACCGCACAGGTTGTAACCGCCACTTGATCGATGATCGTGATGCCCCAGATAAAAATAACACGGAAAGAATAACGATGGCGGAAATGCAATTACAGACCAATCGCACCGTTGACCGGATGACGGTACGCATTGAGCATTTGGACAAACTGCTCAACTTGGCGGGTGAAGTCATCATCACCAGTTCGACACTGCATGACCTGCAACGGGAAATGGTCGATGCCGTGACCTACCGCCGCCCGATCGTTGAAAGCAGCATTCAAACGATCAAGGCCGCCGACGAAGCATCCCGCCGTATCAGCCAGGATTTGCACGACCTTGTCATGGCCATTCGCATGGTCGAAATCGGTGAGACGTTCCGCATATTCCGGCGTTCCGTTCGTGATTTGAGTCGAACGCTGAAAAAAGATATCAATCTGACCATCGAAGGCGACAACGTTCAGATCGACAAAGCGTTGGCCGAACGCCTGGTCGAACCGTTGTTGCACCTGATTCGCAATGCCGCCGATCACGGGATCGAACAGCCGTTGGAACGTTCCCGACTGGGAAAACCACCGGAAGGGGCGATTCGATTGGAAGCCATTGAACACGAAAACGAAACGGAAATTCTTGTCATTGACGACGGACGCGGAATTGACGAAAATGCCGTCCGGGAAAAAGCACAAAGTTGCAGTCTGTTTCTACCCGGTGAAACCTTTGATTTGACCAACGTGCTTTGCACGTCCGGTTTTACCACGAAGGAACAGGCCACCGACACATCCGGACGCGGAGTCGGTCTCGACATTGTTCGCAGTATGGTCACGGATTTCGGTGGAAGGATCGAAATCAAAACCGTCCCGCAGGCTGGTACGACATTCCGACTGACGATCCCGCGATTAAAGGCGGTCAACATCATTGACGCGCTGATTGTACGATGCACCAACAACCTGTTCGCCCTGGCCATTGAAAAAGTCATCAGTTTGCAGGGAATCCCGGTAGATCAGATTCAGGCAACCATGGACCGCGAACGATTTATTCGTTATCTCGGTGAACCGATTGCTCTGTTCGATTTGCAGGAATTGCTCGGGGGAGAAACATCCGAATCACTCAAGCCGAACATTGTTCCCGTTGTTGTTATTGAGGGCAAGACGGAACGCATTGCCGTTGCAGTTACGGAATTTCTGTCACCGCAAAAGCTGGTCAATGTCCCCCTGGTCACCGACATGTTCGGTGATGCCGCCCCGGGTGTTGCGGGAACCTGCATTATCAGCGGAGGGCAAGTCGGACTGACGGTGGATATCGACCGGATTATCGAACTGGCAACCGGCAAAGATTCGGTCGAACGGAATATCACCGCTAAGAAACCGACGAGGGTTCTGGATTCAAAATCGTCGGAAGACGCGGTTTCGTCACAGGAAACAGGTCATTTAACGACCGTCACCCATGACACTCAGGAAGAATTGCTCAAAAAGCAAAAATATCAAGAACGTTTCATGGATACCGGAGATACCCCGTCGGATTCCGCTTCCTGTGAGTTGAGCGAAAAAGACACGGTTGACCTGATTGATGAAATACGTCGCAGTCTGGCCGAATTGCAGGACCTGTTGCTGACATTGGAAGACGAAACCGGTAATTCGGAAGTGATGCGCGACGTGTTCCGCAGGTTGCACGCCCTCAAGGGGTCATTTGCCATGTTGGAAAACAATCCCACGGCAAACTTGGCCCATGATCTGGAAACGCTGTTGGATTTTGTTCGCAAGGGCATGATTGCGCTGGACCGCGACCTCATGGACCTCATTCTCGACGGCGTGAGTGAACTGGCGACTTCAGCGGCCGGATTACCGAAAACGGTACCCCAGGAAAACGTCGAGTTGAAGAATCGCGTCACGGCGGTCATTGACAAGCATCGCAAAAATATTGCGACCACAGACGAAAACGGCTTGCTCAACGAATCGTTTTCCCTGTCGCCGATTATCGAACTACAATTGCTCGGAGTGCTCAAAAACCATTCACAAACATACGAAACGTTTTTAAGATTTCAACCCGGACGGCAAGCCAACTATCTGGTGATCTACCTGATGCTCCGGCGACTCAGTTATTTCGGCACGATCGTCGCATCCATTCCAACCATCGATCAAATTGAACAAGGCATCAGCGGAAACGCCGTCAAATTACTGTGGGCCAGCACGTTGCAGGAACCGGAATTGACGCTCGCGCTGGAACAACTTGCGCCACTGTACAATATTTCCGAATTCCACAGTATGCCCACAACCGTGTTCCGTTACGAAAGCTCCGAAGGATTCGGGGAATTGTGAGGTTGTTGCACCGTCATTTTGAGGGACTCGAAAAAAACAAGTTGTTCACAAACGGCTTGGGTGATTTCATCGCGAGTCCTTATTTCGCCCAGGCTTCAATGTAGCGGGCCAATTGGTGGAAGTCGCTGCCGACAACAACCGGTCGCTGATAGGCGCGGAGAATCGAGAAATCAATCAGGTCGCTGAACGGTGTGAACATCAACTCCAGACTGCCGGTGACGGAAACCATGACAGCGTCTTTTTCCGCTTCGCAAAGGGAACGGTAAGCCCCGACTCCAAGCTGGCTGCCGAGAATAACGTCAAAGGCCGTCGGGACGTGACAGCGGCATTCGTAACCGAACTGCAAACCGACCATCTTGCGCGACTTACCGGTTCGGTTCTTGTACTCTTCCGCGATGAGCCGCCCGAGCCGGCTGGTGTATTTGAGTTGCGAAACGGGAAAGTGCCCGAAACTGTCCGGCTTCAGCGACACGTATTCGTCGTGCGAGAGGCACATCTTGATCTCCGAAAGCGGTAAGTATTCGGCGATGCCCTCGGAAATGGCGGCGACGAAGCTCTTTTTGCCTTCTGCTTCGCGGGCGATGAGCACATCGACACAACGGTCAACCAGCTTCTGAACGTCAATGACCTTTCGCATGAGCGGAGTGCGATCTTCGGTGCGGATCACTTCGTCCGTGGCAGGATCACGTGCTTCCTCCTCCATTTCCCACGCTTTCGGGATGTCCTCCAGGCCGATGACCATGCTCGCTTCGCCTGCGACCATCGCACCGTAAGCCAGCCAGGCCGCTTTTCTACCCATCAACTGGCAGATGTACCCCGTATGCGACGCTTCGGAGTCGGCCAACAGGTTCCGCAGTTCCGACGCGAGAAACTCGACGGCGGTAAAATAACCAAAGGTAAAATCAATACCCTGGTAATCGTTGTCGATGGTTTTTGGCAGATGCACGACCTTGATTCGGGGTTCATCGACGGGCAGTTCGCTTTGAATCAAGTGGAACTTGGCTGCCGTGGTCAGCGTATCGTCGCCACCGATGGAAATGAGGGCATCCACTCCCAGCGAACGGAGGGCACGATAAACGTTCATCAGCGGCTCGCGTTTTTTGGCGTCTTTGAGGTCTTCAGGATGCTTCAGCGACTTTCCAGGGTTGGCGCGGGCGGTTCCCAGCACGATACCACGTGAGGAACGCAAACCTTCGCGGGTGTCCTTGTCGAGGCGGATGTACGCGACGCCTTCTTCGAGAATGTCGTCTTTTCTGTAGTTTTCGAGATGCGTGTAACCGTTGAGCATCCCATAGACTTCGATGCCCGCCCGAGCGAAGCAGATCGCCGCACTGCCGATGACCGCGTTGGCCGACGGAGCAGGCCCGCCTGAGAAAAGAATGGCGACCTTTTTGATGTTCGTATTGCTAAGTTGTGGACTGGAAAGAGGAAGCGTCATTGGTTATTCTCCGAAAAAAAAGGCACAGTGGCCAACGTGATGTAAGAATCGGTTCCGAAATCGCACCGGACAAGTCCGTCCGGTGCGAAAAACAACCGTGCATTATCGCAAAATCACGCTTTTTGTCAACGGAATCCGTGACAAGCTGTTCAAGAGAAAGGCTGATGACGGGAAAGCTCAAGCAAGAGTCAGTCATTTTTTGTTGCGACGACGAAGCCAGGAGGTTCCGCCAAGTCCCAAACCGCCCAGCGTCCACAACAGCAAGGTGGCGGGTTCCGGAACGCCGCTGTCCGGCGGGTCAACCGGGTCATCGTCATCGGGTGGTGGATCACTAAACGGTTTCATCGGGGCGGCGTACAACATCGAAGCGAACTCATTGGGGGAATCCGGGGTAAAATCGTAGGCAAGCAGAACAAAAACGTAATAATCCCCGAACCCGATTCCCGAATAGTCGGTCAGCATGTCATAGGCGGAAGTCCAATACGTCCTTGCGTTTACGCCGGGAGTGATATCCAGGAGATAGCTCAAATACTCATTTTCCATCCAATAGCCTTCCACGAATTTGCTTCCATTCTCATATAATTCCTGGATCGCCGCTCTAAATTTTGTCGCATCAAATTCCAGTGCGCCTGTGGTTGCATTCGGCACGAGCTTCAAGTCAGGAGCCCCCTGGACGAATTTGGAGTACAAGTAGGCCGTCCCCAGCGTCAAAGCCTGGGTACTTTTGTCATAAGTTTTCCCATCATTGTAACTCAACCACGCAATTCCGTTTCGCAAGTCAGGGTCTTTCCGGGTGCATCGGAACGTGGTGATATAGATTTTGTCGTTTTCCCCATTGATGCCGCCATACCCTCCGGGAAGATAAGCGTCAACGTTCACACGATCAAGTCCCCTGGGGTCAAACTCCAACACGCGAAGCGTGGGATCTTCATAAGGTCCGGTTTCCCCCAAACCTTCCGCAATGGCCTGCGTGGTTATATATCGGAATCCCGTACCGAACGGTTTGAAACCGTTGTTGTAAGGGATCATCGGGCCATTGAATTCGTTGGCAATGTATTCCGGGTTGTAATTCCCATTGTCCAGGAATTGGTTAAGCTCGGCATGAATCGCGCAGTGCGTGGTCATCAGGCAGAAAATCCATGCCGGTGGAATCCAAAACAGTTTGTTGCGTCTCATTGTGTCCTTATCAATAAAATTGAACTCAAGTGATCGGGTTTCACGCCGTGGGGACATAGAATAATAAGGAATAGCCGGGAGCTTCACCTCCCGGCATCCGTCCCGTGGAGGGACAATCGAAAGGTTCCTCAAGAATGATCGGCAGGGACATAGGGTGTTGTCCTGTAAAAACGTCCATTTTTACTGTAAATGTGTACAGACTTCTGAATTGGGAAAGAAGGGTGCCCAGCGTGCAGTGTGCAGTTTGCAGTTTGCAGTTTGCAGTGGTCAGCACCGTCTGCCGACTGCAAGCTGCCGACTTGCCACTACGCACTCCCATTGCGGTAAAGTCCAATTGTGCGTTATGCAAGCATCCTTGCGATAAAACGGACTCTGGACAAATTTATAGAGCTTGCGGTCAAAAGAAACGATACTGCCCACAAGGAAAGACGTTTCCACGCAAGGATGCGTTTGGACTCGCAGGGATGGTTTGGTCTTCTGAGAATATGTCCTCCGAATAATATGTCCTCCGATAATTATGTCCTCATTTCGAGAAAGAACCTGAAAATGCCGAACGATTCCATGAAACCGGGTCACACGCCTGTTTTTCGTCATGCGGGCCTGTTCGTTTCCACTGTCTTGCGAGCCGCCCGGGGCTTGCAGCTTTCCTTCTTCCTGTGTCTGGCACTTGTTCCGTCCTTGGGACTGCAAGGCCGGGTTGTGGCGGAGAATATCGTCTATCCAGGCCCCGGCGCATCAACGCAAGAAATCGTCATCCCCAGAACAATACGAACCACCGATCTGCCGGTGGATGCCGTGGCACCGGAAAGCGATGAAATGGAGCCGAGGAAATTCAAAAGCAAGAGTCTTTCCGGTAATACCATCACGATCTTTGACGGACAACCGGTTCAGTTTGTTCTCGGTGCGATCAACACGGTGGATGGTGACGAAATCCGCAACAACATCATCACGATTCATCCCGGCGTCGTGATCAGTGATACCGCTGGAATTCCTTCCGATTTCGCCGGTGTTTACGGAGGATACAGCTTAAAGGGAAATGTCACGGGCAATCGGATATTCGTCACGGACGCGACCATCAGAAATTCCAGCGACGAGTATGGATCCGTCGTCGGTGCTTACGGATTGAACGCCGTCGGAAACAGCGTGACGGTGAGCGGCAGCGATGTCTGCATGGAGGTCAGGGGCGGGCATGCCACAACCAGCGAGGATGCGGGCACGGAATCGAAGTCCTCCACCGCCTCGGAAAACCGTGTGAGCATCAGCAACAGTCAGGTGGGGGAGTATGTCTATGGCGGTTACACCCAAATCCAGAACGCCGAATGTTCCGGGGAGGCCATCGCTTCCACCAATGCCGTGTATCTCAGCAACGTGAGCGTGTTGGGTGTCGGCGGTGACGGCGGGGATATTTACGGCGGGAAAGTCCGCAACGCCGGAACGGGGGCTTCCGAGGCCGTCGGCAATCTCGTGATCATCGACAACAACAGCCATGTGGGCGTTCATGTCATGGGCGGTGCGTTGGATTGCATGAATTCAAACATCCACCGGGTATCGGACAATATGGTGATCGTCAACGGCAGTACCGTCGATGGCAGCGTCTATGGCGGGTGGTTTCACAGTTCCACGGCTTCCGGTACGGCAAGGGGGAATACGGTGTCCGTCATCGACAGCGAGGTGGGCGTCGGTGTTTTCGGAGCGTCTCTCGACGGCGGCGCAAGGGCTGAGGCTTTGGAAAACAGCGTGACGATCTCCGGAAGTTCGATCACTTCCACCATTTACGGAGGCATCGCCCACGCGAGTACCGCTGTTGCCTCGAACAACAAAGTGACCATCGGCAACAGTGTGGTGACGGCTGTCAACGGAGGAACCGCTACGGGCGAAGCCGGTGACGCCGTTGCGTCGGGCAACAGCGTGATATTCAACGACGGTGGCATGGTGCTCGGCACGGCCGTCATGGGCGGGTCCGCCCTCAGTACCGGCGGCGCGGCCACCGCCTCGCATAACACCGTGACCCTCAACGGAGGCACGTTCGTCGCCAATATCTTCGGAGGTTTTGCCAACGGTAGCGACACCAGCTCCGCCACGTACAATACCGTCAATCTCATGGCAGGCGAGGTTAATGGGATCATTTACGGCGGCTTCTGCGAAACCGGTTCCAACCCCGACGACTTCACCGGCAACACGTTGAATGTCATCGGTTATCAAAACTCCGTGATCCACATCACCAATTTCGAGAATTACAAATTTATCATGCCAAGCGTCTTAACGCCGGATTTGAAGATGATCGACATCACAGGCAGTCAGGATGTCAATCTTGCCGATTCGCACGTAACCTTGCAAGGCAAAATGAAAGGTGGTTACGTGGGACTTCAACCAGGCGAAACAATCATTCTCATTGACAAAACGGACGGCACGCCCGCGTCCATGACGGCTTTGCCCGTTCGACAAGGGGTGGCCTTGATTCATACCTTTGGATTAAGTGCGGACGACAACCAACTCGTCGCCATCTACCGGGGAAAAAGGCCGGGACTGGAGATTGCGGACGGTCGTCTTCCCCTGCTGGCTTTCCTGAATCACGGAGCCTACCTGGATGAATTGCGAACGGCTCGTTGTACGCGGGGACCTTTCGTCAGTATCGGCGGCAGTTGGAATCACTACAACACCGGCGGCCATATCGATGTGGATGGTCTTACGCTCAAAACGGGAGTGACACGGTGCTTTAACTTCGCCCACGGCAAACTGCTGCTCGCACCGTTTTTTGAAACGGGCAAGGGCGAATCCGACACGTTCAACATTTATGAGGGTAAGGCCATCCGCGCCAACGGCAAGCTCAAGTATTTCGGCGGCGGCCTGATGAGCAAGTATTATCTTCGCAACGGAAGGTATTATGACGCCTCCTTCCGCGTAGGCGGAGCGGAAATCGATTACTACTCGGAGGATTTGAGCCGCTTGACCGGAGTGAATGCCGCGTTCGACATCACTTCCTTGTATGTCGGTTCGCATGTCGGACTGGGACAGGAGTGGCACGTTTCCCGCAATATCTCCTTTGATGTTTATGGCAGGTATTTCTATCAGCACCTGGCGGGCGGAACGGTGATTATTGCCGATGATCCCATCCATTATTGCAGTCTGAACTCGCAGCGCACACGATTCGGAGGACGAGTCAACCACGGTATCACGCAGCGCATCGGCTTTTACCACGGTGCGGCCTGGGAACACGAGTTCAGTGCCACGGAACGTGCGAATTATTACGAGTACCATGTCATCGGCCAAAGTCTCGGAGGAGACTCGGGTATCGGCGAAGTGGGGTTGACGCTGAAACGCACGCCAACCATGCCCCTGAACATTGATTTTGGGATCCAGGGTTACGTCGGCAAACGCGAGGGCGGAGCCGCCAACCTGCAAGTACGATGGGAACGATAATGAAATGACCTGTGTGAAAATCGCCGTTGTCATCGCAGGACACGGTTCAAACAAGAAACGGCAACAGGAAACGCAAGTGACCGGTTGGTCAGATGTTCACCAATATTGCCGCCAACATGACTGCCGCCGTTTCGACGCGCAAAATACGCGGTCCCAGGTCGAGCGGCTGCAAACCAAGCGTGACGGCCTGCTCGACTTCCAGACGTGTAAAACCGCCTTCCGGCCCAATGAGAACAAGCACATTCGTCGGCAACGGTGTTTGCATCAAACGCGGAAAATCCCATTGCCCGAACGCACTGTCGGAACTGGGATGAGCGAGCAAACCCAAACCCTGAAACCCGAAGTCCGAAGCCTGAAGCCTGCATTCAGGCGAAATCTGCATGAGTCGCGAGCGGTTGCATTGCTTGGTTGCTTCAATCACCTGACGGTGCAGGCGTTCGAGCACTTGTTCGGAACATTGCGCAATGCCTCGCTCGGTTTGCAACGGGATCAATCGATGGCACCCCAGTTCGGTCAGCTTTTCGACGAGCCACTTTTGCCGGTCTCCTTTTGGGAGCGACACGGCGATGGTCACCTGACGTTGCGGTTCGGCATCAACGATTCGGGTTTCGCGTAGGAGAAGCGCAACGCGATCTTTTCGCGTATCAGTGATTTCCGCACGAAACTCGCGACCATTGCCGTCGAACAACGTCACAAGATCACCGCACTTCCGCCGCATGACGCGCGTGAGGTGATGCGCTTCATCACCGTACAATTCGGCGGTTTGAGGTACAGAGCCACCTGTTTTGTCGCACGGCCAATAATAACGCTCTGACATGGGCGGGTTGTTGATTCGTGTTCTGATTAATGACTCTGTGCAAGAAAAGATCGACTGTTAATTGTACCAGTGAATATCAACTTACCTGATCGTTCCCCAATAGAGCAAGACTTTCGTGGAAGTGATACGAAAATGTCGCCAACGCGCAAATCCTTGGCTTCCACCCAAAAGCCGTTGAAGCCAACTTCCAAATTCTCATGGTACAAGACAACGCCGTTTTCGTCAACTACACTTCGCCCGGCACGTTCCAAGTCTGGCTCGTCAGTCACAACCCAGAAGGGATGGCGGTCACACCGTGACCGCCGCGATTCGTTACTTGCCCAAAATCCTTGCCAAATCCTGTACCGGCGTACTGACAGGGGCAATACCGAAGTTCTCGACAAGGTAATTCAGCACATTCGGCGATACAAACGCAGGCAAACTCGGTCCCAGCAGGATGTTCTTGATACCGAGATACAGAAGCGACAACAGGATGGACACCGCTTTCTGCTCGTACCAGGACAACACGAGGGTCAGAGGCAAGTCGTTTACGCCGCATCCAAAGGCATCGGCCAGCGCGAGTGCGACTTTGACCGCGCTGTAAGCGTCATTGCACTGCCCCATATCCAAAACTCGAGGTAAACCGCCGATTGATCCCAGATCAAGGTCGTTGAAACGGAATTTCCCACAAGCCAGTGTCAGGATGACCGTATCGTTCGGAGTTTGCTTGACAAAATCCGTGTAGTAATTTCGTCCCGGCTTCGCACCGTCGCAACCACCGACCAGGAAAAAGTGCCTGATCACGCCGGATTTCACCGCTCCGATCACCGTGTCCGCCACCGACAGCACGGCGTTGTGACCAAAGCCCGTCGTAAACGTACCGCCACCCTGCGATTCGCGGAAACCGCCCAATTCAATCGCTTTTGCAATGACTTGCGAGAAATCTTTGTTCTCGCCGATGTGTACAAGACCGGGATAACCTACCGTCGCAGTCGTAAAAACGCGGTCGGCATAACCAGCTTTCGGCGGCATGAGGCAGTTGGTCGTAAACAAAAACGCCGCCGGAACACCGTCAAACTCGCGTTGCTGATTCTGCCAGGCCGTGCCCAAGTTGCCTTTCAGATGGGCGTATTTTTTGAGTTCCGGGTAAGCATGGGCGGGAAGCATCTCGCCGTGCGTGTAAACGCTCACGCCCTTGCCCTCGGTTTGCTCGAGCAACAGCTTCAAGTCGTGCAGGTCATGCCCGCTGATCACGATAAACGGTCCCGGCTCGATGGTTCGGCTGACAGTGACTGGCGCGGGTTGACCGAACGTTTCGGTGTTCGCCTGATCGAGCAGTTCGAGTGCGGTGAAATTCACCTTACCGCATTCCATCACGAGCGGCAACAGTTCATTCAAACCGTAACCGTCCTCACCGATGGCCGACAGTGCCTTGCGAATATACTCGCATATCTCCGCGACATCGCGACCCAGGACGAGCGAGTGATAGGCGTATGCCGCAACACCGCGAACGCCGAGCAACAGGAGAGTTTTCAAAGAGCGTGTGTCTTCGTCCGCATCACTTACCTGGGCCATGTCGTAACCGGGTTGCCCCACGTCGGCGATCAGTTTTTCCAATGCCGCATCGTCGAAATTAACATTGGTGAGTGTGGCAAACAAGGCTTCCAGCAGCCGTTTGTCCGACATGACCGCACCGTTCCGCACGGCGGTTATCAACGCCCCGGTCAACTCGTCCTGAAGTCGCGCCGTATTGGCCGATTTGCCGCAAACTCCGGCATTCGTACAGGCTTTGCCGCCCGCAGTTTGCTCACACTGCATACAAAACATTTTGGTTTCCATTGGAAATCATCCTTTCTGATAAAGTTTATGTTTCTGCCACATCGCTAGGAAGTACGGAGTTCTGAACACTGCTCTTCCTTGTGGCTTGACCGTTCTGCATAATCATACTACACTATCAAGAGAATGTCTGTTGTATTTCCAACGAAACGAAATTTATTTTATGAAAAATTTTTGGGTCATCACACAGTGTCCGTTATTCGCAGGCATTGAAGAATCGGACTTAAAAGCACTGTTAGCCTGTATTTCAAGTCGGCGGCAGACCTATAAAAAAGGCGGCTGCATTTTCAGAGTCGGCGAGCGTGTTGCCAACATTGGAATCGTGCTGTCAGGCCGGGTGCTGATTCAGAAAGTGGATTTTTGGGGCAATCGTACCATCTTATCGGAAATTGCCGCCCCTGACATGTTTGCCGAAGCCTTTTCCTGTGCCGGAGAAAGCAAACTGTCGTTCACGGTAATGGCGACCGAGGCCACCGAAGTGATGTTTCTCGATTACGGACGTATTGTCACTTCATGCACCTCGGTCTGCGGGTTTCACACCAGGCTGATCCAAAACATGCTACGGATCGTGGCGAGAAAAAACATCGAACTGGTGGAAAAAATCGAGCACATCTCCAAACGCACCACTCGGGAGAAACTGCTGTCGTACCTTTCGGAGCAGGCCAGGCTGAAAGGCCGCAATACTTTTGATATCCCGTTCGATCGGCAGGAATTGGCCGATTATCTGGCGGTCGAACGCAGTGCCATGTCCGCCGAACTCTCCAAAATGCGAGGCGAAGGTCTTGTGGACTATCGCAAAAACCGATTTGAGTTATTCGCTCGATAAGTGGAAATTCTTTGATGTGCCACAAAATTTGATTTCCGTGTTGGTTTTTGACACGCTGACTCTTTTTCACCCAAAGGTCTTTCGCTGGAGCAAATCATTGATACAATACTTTCTATTGTTCAGTATCTGTTCTTTTTTCAACTAGGTAAGGAGAGAAAATGAATCATGTACTTATTATCGGAGCCGGCGGTGTCGGCCGTGTGGTGGCTTTTAAAGTCGCTCAAAATCCCCAAGTCTTTGGGAATATTACCTTTGCAAGTCGTACAAAATCCAAATGCGATACCATTGCCAGCGACCTGCCACGTCCTGTTCGTACCGAGACCGTTGACGCAGATAAGGTTCCGGAACTCGTTGCACTTATCAAAGATGTCAAGCCGCAACTTGTGATAAACGTTGCACTTCCGTATCAGGATTTGACGATCATGGATGCCTGTCTCGAAACCGGCGTTGATTATCTCGATACAGCCAATTACGAACACCCGGACGAAGCGAAGTTCTGCTACGGTCCGCAATGGGAATATCATGACCGTTTTCAAAAAGCCGGGCTGATGGCCCTGCTTGGCAGTGGTTTCGACCCCGGTGTGACCAATGTTTATGTTGCCCGGGCGAAAAAGCACCATTTTGACCGCATGGACACCGTCGACATTCTCGACTGCAATGGCGGCGATCACGGCTACCCTTTTGCGACGAATTTCAATCCGGAAATCAATATCCGCGAAGTCTCTGCCAAAGGACGTTACTATGAAAACGGGACTTGGCATGAAACGGAGCCCCTTTCGGTCAAAAAGGTGTTCGATTTCGCCGAAGCCGGGCCGAAAGACATGTACCTTTTGTACCACGAGGAGTTGGAATCACTGGTCAGGCACTTTCCGGAAGTGAAGCGGATGCGTTTTTGGATGACCTTCGGCCAATCGTACCTGACGCACCTCCGTGTGCTGGAAAACGTCGGCATGACGCGCATTGACCCGGTGATGTTCGAAGGCCGCGAGATCATTCCGCTGCAATTTTTGAAGACCTTGTTGCCCGACCCGGCATCGCTCGGCCCGCGAACGGTCGGCAAGACGAACATCGGCTGTTGGATTCGCGGCGTCAAGGACGGAAAGCCTCGCACGTATTACATTTATAACGTGTGCGACCACCAGGCGTGTTATGCGGAAACCGGTGCCCAAGCGGTGAGCTACACCACCGGTGTTCCGGCAGCGGTTGGAGCGGCGATGATGCTCCAGGGCATCTGGCGCGGCGCGGGAGTGTTCAACATGGAACAATTCGACCCCGACCCCTTCCTCGACCTCGTCGCCCAATGGGGACTGCCCTGGGTCGAAACATTTCCCGATGCGGATGAAATCTGACGGGTACTTGTATTCCTAGCGGGAATGCGTATTTTTGTTCCAAAAGTTGACTCACCAGCTTGATTTGTGTGTACACCTCAAAGATGTCCGATCATTTTGTCAAACAGGCAACGGAAGCACCGCTCGATGAACTGTTGAGCATGACAGGCAGTCTGCGCGCACAGGCGTTTGGTGTTTCCATCGAAACCTGCAT
>Ga0123353_10007578_pt1 | contig 14705 bp, 10 predicted proteins | sample TergutLab28metaG_3_FD_92763 | JGI IMG/M metagenome (GOLD analysis project Ga0123353, IMG submission 92763) | Labiotermes labralis P3 segment gut microbial communities from Petit-Saut dam, French Guiana - Lab288 P3 | ecosystem: Host-associated > Arthropoda: Insects > Digestive system > Gut ... | reverse complement strand
ACGAGCATCGCAAGATCATCGGAACGGACATCTGCGCTGACAGTGCCGCAATCGTAAGATGGTGCCCCATTTTGATGATACGCTTTCAGTAACCAATCGGAATCAATCAGAAAATCGGTTCCGCAGTCTTGCCGAATGGCGCGGAGCCGTTCGACAGGATAGGTAGGGTCTAAAAGACATGCAACGGCTCCGAGTTGCCAAACACCGAACAGTACAACGAGGGGATCAATGCCTCGCGGTAGCAGAATCGGCACGATGTTTCCGGCAGTGATTCCGTCGGCCCGCAAGGCAACGGCTATTTGCCCCATGCGGATTTGCAGCTCGGCAAAAGTCAGGGACTCGTTGCCGGAGACAAGTGCCGTTTTTCCGGGATTACGCGAAAATGTTTCGGACAAAATTTCATAAAAATTTTTCATTGTCAAGAGCTTTTGGCATTCATTTATCAGCGGGAGTGCGGTCAAAAACGCCAGCCCCTATTCTAATCCCCGCCACCGATTCTGCAATAGCCCGTGCCGTGACTACATTAACGTCCTTTTACAAGCAGAAAGATTGTTCCGAGTTAATCCATTGATTGTAACCGACCCGAATCAGGCATACACGAGCCGAAAAGAATCCTGATGGTGGTCCATAGACAAGGGGATATAGCCTTGCTCTGGTGTTTTTTTGTTTTCATGTGTGCCAACTGCCTCTTGTGTTTCGCGGGAACTCCGTTGCAATGCAAACGCAACCGCAAATTTTGATTGACCGTTATTGCTCCCAAGTGTAGCGCCGTGATTTTTCCGTGATGAAGGCAAAATAAAGCCTTGAATAAACTCTTATTGCACAAGGCTTTACACTGGGCGATGACGGGCTCGAACCGCCGACCTTCTGGGTGTAAACCAGACGCTCTAACCAACTGAGCTAATCGCCCCCTCTGTCTCCGAAATCAATTCCCGAATCTCCAACTCACTCGCCGACTCCCGCAAGCGGCGCAGAAAATCAGGAAACGTCAACACTCGACTCAAACGTGTCAAAATTCTCAAATGTATCCGATCATCCACCGAACAAATCAAGAAGAAAACGTCTGTCAAACCAATCGTTCCTCCAAACGGAACACCGCTCGGCACAACACCCAATACCACCAACGAATCTCCCAATATGCTCGGCATCGGTCGGCGCGGATGAAGCAACGCCACTCCATTGTCCAGTGCCGTCGTATGCAATTCTTCACGAGCCTTGACCGCCTCCCCCATCGCATCAGTGTCCCACAACAAACCCGTCGAACCTGCCAACCGCACCATCGAACGAATGACCGAATCCCTTGTCTTCGCCGGCAGTGGCAGTGCCAGTGCGCCAGCAGGGATCAACGATGTAAGCGAAATTTCGTCTTCCACCGTTCCCGGCGGAATCGATTTTGTCAGGGCTTCTTCGACCTGCACCAATTCATCTTCGTCCGAAATGCCAATCCGCCGCTCCAACCAGCGATGCACTTCGTCCCGTGAAAAGACAAGTTCGTCATTCACGCGGCGGCTCGGAATCGCACCTTTATCCACCAACTTCCGAATCTGAGCATCAGGAAGATGAAGGTAACGCGATAACTGCTGTAAGGACAAATTCGTATGCGGCACACGTGCTATTGTAGTCTCCAGTGAGCATCCATGCAAGTCCACTGGTTTTCAGTTCAGCCCATTTGCAAATTTTTGGTATCCGATTTTTTCAGGGAGTCCAGTGGTTGCATGGCGACCGCTATCGCCTGTTTCGTTATCGGCTTGCCCACCTCGCCACACCACCCTAACACCGATAACGCCCAGTCCGTTAACGCCGACCCTATCTCCCCCCCAGTCGAAACAAAACATGCCTGTTCTCGTCGCAAAACAAAAATGGACCTGGCGGGCTACTACTCATCATTCAGACCAGAAGGTAGAATAACCCGACTAGAACTCTGCTCTTGCTTGCTCCTGTGCCTATGCCATACCTCTCCGATCTCGAAATTGCCCGGCAAACCATGACGTTGCCGATTACGAGCATCGCCGAAAAATGCGGACTTGCCGCCGACCAAATCGAATGTTTCGGTAACAACAAGGCAAAAATCCCCTTTGCAATACTCGACCAACACAAGGATAAGCCCAACGGCAAACTCATTGTCGTTACTGCCGTTACTCCGACACCCGCCGGGGAAGGAAAAACTACTACCAGCGTGGGACTTTCGGATGCACTCAACCGAATCGGGCAGAAGACCATCGTTGCCCTCCGAGAACCATCGCTTGGTCCCTGCTTCGGCATTAAAGGGGGAGCCGCCGGCGGCGGTTACGCCCAAGTCGTGCCGATGGAAGAAATCAATCTGCACTTCACGGGGGACTTCCATGCGATTACGACAGCACACAATCTGCTGTCGGCAATGCTCGACAACCATCTGCACTTCGGCAACGCGCTCCGGCTTGATACACGAAAAATCGTCTGGGGACGTGTTGTCGATCTCAATGATCGGGTACTGCGGAAGGTCGTCGTCGGACTCGGCGGTCCTGTCAACGGTGTACCGAGGGAGTCCGGCTTTGACATTACCTCTTCCTCCGAAATTATGGCGATCTTCTGTTTGAGCAATTCGCTTGCCGAGTTGAAGGATCGGCTTGGTCGCATCATCGTCGGTTACACTTCGGAGGGGGAACCCGTTACCGCCTCGCAGTTGCAGACACACGGAGCAATGGCGGTACTGCTGAAAGATGCTCTGAAACCGAACTTGGTGCAGACATTGGAAGGCAATCCAGCAATCATTCACGGCGGTCCCTTTGCCAACATCGCTCACGGTTGCAATTCGGTGTTGGCAACGAAATTTGCCCTGAAACTGGCGGACTATGCTGTAACCGAAGCAGGTTTTGGGGCAGACTTGGGGGCACAGAAGTTTTTGGACATCAAGTGCCGACAGGCGGGGTTACAACCGGATGCCGCCGTTGTTGTTGCGACTGTCAGGGCACTCAAATATCATGGCGGCGTGGACTTGAAGGAGTTGACGACACCGAATTTGTCCGCATTGGATGCCGGTTTCGACAATCTGCGTAAACACATCGAGAACTTGCGGTTGTACGGCATTCCGGTGGTCGTTGCGGTCAATTCCTTCCCGTCGGACACGGACAAAGAGGTCGATCTCATTGTCCGAAAGTGTGCCGAACTGGGAGTGAAAGCCGTAAGGGCGGAACACTGGGCAAAGGGGGGTGCCGGTGCGGAAAACCTTGCCAAATTAGTGGTCGAAGCCGCCAACGAAAAATCGTCCTTCCAATTTTTGTATCCCGACGAAATGCCGTTGCTCGAAAAAGTCGAAACGATTGCGACGAAAATCTATGGGGCGGACAAAATCACGGTGGACAAAAAGACGAGCGAGAAGTTTGGGCACTTGGAGAAACTCGGCTTCGGCAAGTTGCCGGTTTGCGTAGCGAAGACGCAGTATTCGCTGTCGGCTGATCCGGCATTGCGTTGCCGACCGAGTGGATTCGATGTACCGATCAGGGACGTAAAGGTTTCGGCAGGAGCGGGTTTCGTCGTGGTGCTTACAGGAGAAATCATGACAATGCCGGGCTTGTCCAAGTCTCCTGCCGCCGAGCGGATTGACATTGACGAGAAGGGGCAGATTACGGGGTTGTTTTGACAGAAAGGTACGGAGAAGCCCAGGCGTAAGATAGGGTGCGGTCTGGTACACTGTTTTTCGGACGCTGACGGACAAAAAATGTGGTAAATCGTTACAATGAAACATCTTATCGCAACAACTATTTCAAAAACACAACGCCGAATGCGCCGTCCGGGATAGTCATTAGACCCGACAGTCACGCAAAAAAACAACTATTTTCTTGACTTTTCGACATTGGAGGGTATAATGTTGTTGCTATGCGAGTACAAGACCAGTCGGATCGAGAATTTGTCTTTCTTACCGGGGCAACGGGGTTGCTTGGATCATATATTCTGCACAATCTGCTTAACCGGAACGAAAACGTTGCCGTTCTTGTGCGACCGGGACGAAGAGAAACTGCCGAACATCGAATTTCCAAGATTCTTGCTCACTGGAAAAAGGATTCAGGAGGCGTTTCGATGCCCAAGGTCTTTTCCGGCGATCTTTCCCACCTCAAAGGGCTTCAAAAACTTCATGGACGGTGCAAATCGGTCATCCATTGTGCCGCCAGTTTGACTTTTTATGGTTCTCAAAGCGAAGAACCTTGGACTTCCAACGTCGAGGGTACAAAACGAGTGCTGGACTTCTGTGCCGAAGCCGGTGTTACCGAGATGCACTATGTTTCAACGGCATACGTTGCCGGTTCCAGCAAAATATTTTACGAACACGACCTCGACACCGGACAGGAACTCCGAAACGATTACGAAAAGAGCAAATTTGAAGCCGAAACAATCGTTCGCAGTGCAGATTTTTTGAAGCGACTGACCGTTTATCGTCCTTCTATCGTTGTCGGTGACTCCGTTTCGGGCTTCACAACCACGTTTCACGGTTTTTACGCCGTACTGAAACTGGCACACACAATGGTTTCCCGGTTGCCGATGGGTTCGACCAGCGGACGCAATCTGCTGTCGGCTCTCGGAATGGACGGCTCCGAGCGGAAAAACTTCGTTCCGGTCGATTGGGTTACGGATGTTTTCGACCACATTTTTTCTCATCCCGAACTTCATGGGCGAACCTATCATTTGACGACACCGTATCCACCACTGTTGACCGATTTTGTCGATACGGTTCAGGATGCAGTCGAAACTTGGTCAACGCTTGCAGATGAACGTGATCCACAACGTGCCGACGAGGAGTGGTTTTTCAAACACTATGCCAACGAAGTGCAGATTTATCGGGCTTATTTGCAGGATGATCCGCAATTCGATTCGACGAATACACAGTCGGCGGCACCACACTTGACTTGTCCGGTCATGGACAGGGAACTGATGTTGTTCCTTGCCCGATACGCCATCTTATCCCGATTTGGGCGGCGAAAAGTTCCAAAAGACCTGGCGATCCCTGAAAAATCAGAGATCAAACCGGCAGCGGTCGGAACGTTTGCAAGTTAGAAGCCAAAATCGTAAGAGTGTGCCCCACGGCATGACCTTGCGAGTGTTACAAGAAATTCAACAACGACATTTGGAACATCATACTCGTAACCTGCAAGGCTCCCTGATATGCCGTCAGTTGATCCAGGTATTCCAATGACAGTTTCGGATAGTTGATCCGCAAAATCAAATTCAATGTTTCCTCAAATTGAACTTGTTCATCGGACAACCGTGCAGCAACATTGTCCAAATTGTTCTGCATGACACCAATCGTTGCTTGTGCCGCATCTAATCGTGCTACCGCTGCATCAAGAAGTTGCGCCGCCCGCTCAATTTCACGAGTGTCGTTCTTCTCCATTGCAATTTGCATTCGGATCAGTGCGGTAAAAAGCGAGGCAGTCTCCTGCGGATTCGGATCATTCCCCTTCAATTCGCTGTCCGCTCCACCTGTTAACATTTTTGCACCGAGAGCAATCAATCCTTTGCCATTGCTCGGCAAACCATCGGGATTCGTTCCATTGCGAACATCAAACATTGCCCGGACTTGCTCCGAAGCCTGTGTTTGGAACAACTCAACCACATCGTTTGCCGTTGTGTCCGGCTCAATAGTAAACCGAAGCGTTCTCGATGCTGCATCGTAAACAAAGCCCGGCGGCGAACCTTCAATGAATTCGACAACCGCTCCATTGGCATAAGTTCCCACACTTTTTGCCGTAATAAGGAGCGCACCATTCAGCACATCGGTATTCATCGTTGCGTGAGCGAATTCTCCTGCGGTGGTTTTCGTTCGGTACTCCTCACCAAGATTGACGAGCCCCAATTCGATTGCCGCCGTGGAAAGCAACGTTCGATCCACACGCGTTACAGAATTTCCGAAACTTTTATCGACCAGTTCGATGCCGTTGCCCGTCTTGGAAAGCGTTGCCGTCAACAGTTTGCCCTGATTATCAGGATGATTGTTGATGATCCGTAGAACATCGGCAATCGTTTCCGCTCCATGAATGTCGATCTCCAATACGATTCCGTCGTTCCGTGTAATCAAAAAATCAATTCCGCCGTTTGATCCGCCTGCCGTTTTGACAAATCCGTCATTGACGACCCCACTGCCGTTGTTCAGTCCGTTCGTGTCGTCCAGTTTCAAGTCGAAAAATTGCTTCGGACCCGGCTGCGTTTCAAACGCTTCCACAATTTGACACGCCGTTGTTACGCCCGGATTGATTCCAATGGTGATTGTTTTCGCCTTGTCATCCATCGACACGATTACTTTTCCCTGTGGATCAAGCGTCGGAACGAATTGCAACGTGTAATCGTTCCACTCCGTTCCTTCATTTCGAGCAGTCAGCAGGAGCGCACTGTTATCCGAAGTGCTGACGTACTTTGCCGATGCGGAAGTACCGGGTCCGGTATAATCATAGACCCCTCGTCCGAAGTCGAGGGCTTCCAATCGGGTATTCAGGTCGAGTGACCGGACACCGAGTTGGCTTGCCGTGGTTCCACCCTTTTCGCCGATGCAGAAATCGGCACCGCTCACCCGGCTTCGGATGTCAATGCCGTTTCTGGCATCGTTGATCGTTGCGTAAAGTCCGTATTGTGGATCGTTCAGTTCGGCAAGGAGATCGCCGACCGTTTTGCAGTGCTCAAAAGAAATCGACCAGGCAGCATTGTCATTGACCAGTTCGATACCGGTCAGATCGAGGTCTGTACCGCTTCCGCCGCTGGTCGAGCCTAAAAATACCGGTATGCCCGGCAACAGTTGCACGATACCTGTGCCGGCAAGTTCTGAACGCTCCTGATCCCTGCCGGAAAGCGAAGCGGTGAACGGCGGAATCATTCCTGCTTGCGATGCGTTATTGATCGCCTGAATAATGTCGTTGGCACAGGTATTGTCGGGATGAATTCGGATGAAAATTTCTCCTGTCGCCGTGTTGTATCCGACGATTTCCTGTCCCGGTGTGATCGTCGCATCGGCTTGAATGGAAACACGCACACCATCGTACTGTGTGCCGTTGTGATTTGCCTGAATGATAATGTCGTTGTTTGCCCCTGAAAAACGAAGTTCGAGACTCGATTTGGTGCCGAGCAGATCGCCGAGCAGAGTTATTTTCGTCAGAGCCGGATTGAGGTCTTTTCCCACGAGCGGCTTGTTTCGGTTAAATTCGACATCGGTTGGAATACCCAGTTGCCGGGCAACAATTCCGCGTCCGACTTCCGAAACGGTAACTGAACCGACAGTCGATTCGGGCACCGAAAGTACCAGACCGCTTTTGGCAATATCGACGCGGACTGTAAAATAGGGATTTTTGCTGTTTTCGATTGCCTTCTGCACGTCTCCGACGGTAACACATTGGCTCAAATCCACGTCGAAGGTTTGAACCCGGTTATCGACAACGCAGGTGAACCGAATGGAACCTTTGTCGATTCCTTTGCCGCCGTTGAGATCGCTCAACAGGGTTTGTGCGGTCAGGGCGGGATTGAGGTCTTTGCCTTGCATCGGATCGGAAATCGCTCCGAAAGCACTCACGCCGTCGATATTGGATTTCGAGAGCAGATTGGTGTCGCTCCACGATTGGACATTGTTGATGCTTCCGGTGTATTTGACGGTGTAAGAAGAGTCTGTTCCCCACAAAAAGGGCATGGTGGCGGTGGCGGCACCCGCAAAGATGTAGCGTCCTCCAAAAGAGTAGTTGGAGAAATTGACCATGCTTTGGAGTGTTTGGCTGACGGTTTGGGCGAGGGCGGCTCTCTGTTCAGGGCTGGTGGCGGTATTGAGGGCTTCGAGTGCCATTCCCTTTGCATCGTCGGCGAGGAGATCAAATCGGGTCAGGGTGGAACTTGTAGCGGTGAGAAAGGTTTGGGTGGCTTGCAGATTGGTGACGTTTTGGGTTTTCCGTGTAATTTGTGCCTGGACGGAGAGCGTGGCGGTTGCATTGAAGGGGGAATCGCTGCCGTGCTGGAATTGCCGCTGCGAATGGAGCTGTTGTTCAATTCGGGCAATCACGGCGGCGCTGTTGGACAGGCTACTGTATGCCCGACCAGTCTGCAAGGGAATGCTGGAACGGTTGAGACCGAGAGGTACAATCGTCATAAGGGTTTTTCGTTACAACCGGATTTTTTGGTATTATCGACAAGACCGGTCCGGGAAGTTGAGGAAAAGGCAGACAACACGCAATAGGGCACCTCTAAAAATCTGTCGTCGTGGTGCGGCTTGGAAATACGCCCATATTTCAAAATAGTTAAAATGGACAAAAAAAACCAAAAAAAACTATTATTCTTTTTTTGCCGATTTTTTCGATAGCCGATTCAGGGAATATACCAATTTAGTCCGATTATACGGATTTTCACACTTATACCGTTCGATACCAGTTTCACGAAAAAAACCATTTTTTCCGAATATCCTCTCCCGAACGATGGTATGTTTTTTAGAAATGAAAAGGAGAAATTCCATGCAGAAAATTTGTCTCGGCTTCGTAACGTTGCTGCTCGGATGTAGCCTCACTTATGGTTACAATGCCGACAATTCGTCCGATCCCTTCCTTACTCCGTCAGAACCGGTGGTTACATCGGAACATTCCGCCGGTTTGACCCCAAAGCGGTCAAAGGTTCCCGTTGCGATTGACCAACAACCGGCAAAGAAGGTTCCGGTTCCTGTCATTCCGCAAGCCCCTGCCCTCAGCGATTCCGTTCGTCTGGCGGCAGCATCTTCCGAACTGGCTCCTGCCGTTTCGCCGCGTGTGGAAACACAAGCCATTCGCGCACAGAGCGACAGCAGCACCGACGCATACATCTATGCCGAATTGGAACGGTTGAGCCAAGAAGTCCAAAAAATCAAAAAGGACACTGCCAAGCCGGATACTAAGAAAGCGTTCAGTGCACCGAAAATTGGTGGTCGATTTTTCTTTGAATCGTACTCAATGGGGGAAGAAAACAGCGATTACCAAAACAAAGCCGGTCTCCGCGAATTTCGATTGACCCTCACGGGCAACGGTTACAGTGCCTTCGAGTACAAAGCCGAAATCCAGTACAGTGGAGGCAATATAAACTTTGCCGATCTGTGGGTCGGAGCGAAACATGTTCCCGGTTTGGGATATTTGCGGGTAGGACACCATATTGTTGAAAACAGTCCTGCCTTTCTCTCTGGTACTACGAATCCCGCCTTGACCGAAGGGACGCCACCGATGTCTTCGTTCTACTTGCAGCGTCGGCTCGGCATGTCATCGGAACACATGTTCGCCAACGACCGAATCCGGTGGTTCTGCGGGGTTTTCCAAGGACAAGCCATTAGCCGCACACAATATATTTCAGATGACAATCAGGGGTACATTCTCAACACACGGCTGTCGGCGGCACCACTTTATGCTGACGGCGGAAGATACCTTCTTCATCTTGGTGGAAGTTATGCCTACACTGCTACTCCGTTGGGTGTTTCCTCGTATGTCGGTGGAAATAATTGGCTAGCAACAACGATGACGACAGGAACCCTCGCAAGTAAACAGCATCACCGAAGTTCGTTGGAATTGATCTATCAGATGGGACCATTTTCAGCTCATTCGGAGGCATTTTTTGCTCAATATGGTGGAGCGGACAAGAATCGGCTGGCGACGGGAGTCGGGGTAGAACTTACCTACTTTTTGACGGGCGAACATCGGACGTACAATTTGTCAAACGGTTCGCTGGGAGCGGCACAAGTGAAACGTCCCTTCCGACCCTTCCAGCATGGTGATTGGAACTTAGTCGATGGGCTCGGTGCGTGGCAGGTTGTAACAGGGTATAGTTATGTCGATCTCGGCGATTGGCGAGAAGTAACCCCCGCCGGTTTACCTCCCATTACGTCAACAACAACACACGCCATCGGCGGTTTGCAACATGACCTAACCGTTGGGATGAGTTGGTTCTGGAACCCGAATCTCCGGTGGACATTCGCGTACACTCATTCGCAACAGAACAGAGGGACGGACTATGTACATTCCCATCAGGACATTTTCGGCGTAAGTGTCCGAATGCACTGGTAGGACCTCGTTTAGCCTAAAATCGTGTCGGGAACTTGGGTTTTCGCCAGAAAGTAACAGACCGTCTTTGTGCTTCGTTTCATTCCGGCTTTTGTTCGTTGTTTACAAGAGCCGGAAGGGAGCGCAGCGCAACGACGGACACTCTTTTGCTTACGCATCTTCTGTTTCTTCGGGTCGCTGGGACTGCGGCAGATACATCAATAGTTTTTGCTTGATGATCCGTGGATTTTCACCGGATTGAATCGCAATCACCCCTTTGAGTGTGATTTCCATCGTTTGTAACTCTGCATCATTGATGAAACTGAGTTTATCCGCCCAGGGCAGAAACGTCAAGTTTGCCATCAGTGCCCCGTAAAATGTCGTGATCAATGCGACCGCCATACCGGGACCGAGCGTATCGGGGTCAAGGTTAGAGAGCATGACCACAAGTCCGACGACCGTTCCCATCATTCCGAAGGCGGGAGCATACTTTCCGAGACTGCCGAGGAGACTACGATTAAACATGTGTCGGGCGTTGACGGAATCAATTTCGATATTCATAATGCTCTCGACCACTTCCGGCGACATTCCATCGACAGCCATTCGTATTCCCGTTGCCAAAAGGGGATTATTATCGATTTCGTCCATGTGGTTTTCCAGCGACAAAAGTCCTTCACGCCGGGCGGTTTCCGAGAGTGATACGATTTGTTCGATGACTTGCAGCGGGTCTCGATCTTTGGCGGTGAACGTTATCGAGATGATTTTGTGCATGTTGAGGATCGTGGCAAGCGGATAGGCGACCAGACAGGCTGCAAGTGATCCGCCGATCACGATAAAAACCGACGGAATATCCACAAACAGCAAAATTTTATCGAATCCTTTGCCGACGACAACGATCGCTACCACCACCAGCCCCCAGCCCAGGATCGATCCAATGATATTCGCTATTCCCATTATGCCCTACCCAATTCTATCCAGAAAAATCGCCCAAACCAATTTCAACATACCCCACATATTGTACCGAATCCCAGAGAGTTTATCAATGATCGGAACAGGGCTTTGCCGGAAAGTAAAATACCGTCATTTCGCTACGCCCCATTCCTATTGCACCGGTGTATCCTTCGTCCATTGTCCTTGATTTTCTTTCAGCAAGCGTCCCGTTTGGTCAAGCAGCATCACTTCGACAGAAGCCCCCGCACGGTTTGGAGCCGTTCCTGCCGGAAGGACCGCACGATTCGGAGGAGACGAAGAGTCAACGACGTTGATCTCAAAAAATTCCTTCTCCAATCCGAGGGAAACGAGGTACTTTCTCACGTGAACTGCCCTGGCAAAAGCAAGATCAATGTCCTCTTTGAATATCTTCCCTATCTCTGTTGGGGAGGCATGCCCCCTCAACATAATTTTGTAGGGAGAACCAGCCAAAATAGGAAATAGTTTTTTCAAGTCGCTCTTGGCTTGTTCTGTCAGTTCGTCATTGCCCATGTCAAAAAGGATCAATCCGCCTTTGACAACTTCTCCTGTAAGCCGAATCGATACAACATTCGCAGCAGGTCCTTGCGGTCCCACAATCGGCTGTCCACCGGTCAGAGCCGCCGTGCGCCGACTGCGTTCCGATGTACTGGTGGATGTCGCCGCGCTGCGACCCGGGGTTCTGACCCTACTTGAACCAGCGTAGGAACCGAAGTCTTTCTGGAGCGTTTCCACGAGAGCCTCCCACTTGACTTCTGCAATGACACTCATCGAAAAGAGCATGACGAAAAAGCAGAGGAGCAGAGACATCAGATCGGCGTATGTTGCCATCCATATCGGACAACTCTCTTCTTTGGGAGGTGGACGCTTTTTTGCCATAGTTCAGTGCAGACGAAACAAATTGTACGGGACCACCATTATTCTACCATAATGCTACCATCGATAACACGTAACCTGCAATTTTTTTTCGTTTCGTTTAGGGTTCAAAACATAAAGGCAATGTCTCCGAGTCGTTCGGCAAGTTGGAGCATCAAATCGTCTTCGGCAATTTCGTCTGGTGCCGTGTACGTTACGGAAAACCGCAGGTACGCTCCCGCATTGTCCCACGGAACGGTACAAATCGAATGTTCCCGAATCAGATACTGGCTGACCGCCTCTGCATCGGCAAATTGCGTTCCATCGGCAAGTCCTCGGGGAGCCTTCACATACAAAAAATAGGTTCCGCCCGGCACTTCGCACTCGAAGTTAAACTGCCGGAGCGTTGCCACCAACTTTTCGAGGCGGCGAAAGTATTTTCGATTCGCTTCGGCAGGAATGTTCGCATCGTCCAACGCAGCAATCGCCGCCTTCTGAATCGCCAAAAACTGTCCGCTATCGCTGTTGTCCTTCACGTCGGCAAAAGCCCGGACAATGCGTTCGTTCCCGCACACCCAGGCAATCCTCCAGCCGATCATATTCCAGCCTTTGGAAAGCGAATGAACTTCGATTCCTACTTCCCTTGCACCGGGAATCTGCAAAAAACTAATCGGCGATGCCCCGTATGTGAACATGAGATGCGCCGCATCCTGTACAACAACGAATTGATGACGATAGGCTAACTCGACGACCCTGGTGTAAAATTCCTTGCTGGCAAGTTGTCCCGTCGGACTGTTCGGATAGTTCAACACGAGCAGTTTGGTACGTTTCCACACATCCGGTGGAACGGCATCGAAGTCGGGATAAAACCGATTTTCCGCAGTCAACGGAAGGTTATACACCGTACCGCCGCAGTATCGGGTATGAGTTCCCGCAACGGGATAGCCGGGAACGGTCATCATCGTAATGTCGCCGGGATTGATAAAACAGTACGGCAACATTGCCAATGCCGGTTTAGAGCCGATGGAGTGATTGATTTCGGTCATGGGATCAAGTTCGACATCGAACTTTCGTTCCATGAATCGGGCGACGGCTTCTTTGAATTCGGTGCAACCATTGTCGGCGTACCCTCGGTTTTCCGGCAGGTTGATCTGCTGCGACATGGTCCGGCGGACGTTTTCGTCTGCCATTGCATCGTTTTCGCCGATTCCGAAGTCGAGGAGTGGACGGTCAGGAAAGTCTTTGATTGCTTGCCGCTTGGCACGTTTGATCTTTTCGAACTTATAGACTTCGTTCGTTTTGCCGTATTGAACACCGCCGATGCGTTCGGCAAACAACGATTGAAAGTAGGGATCGGACATGTTTTCAGTGTAACCGACCATATCGAAAGAGGCTTTGAGCGTGGGCAATTTAGAAAAAGTGGCGGGGGCAGGACTCGAGCAAGTCGCACCGAACCTCTTGTTATTTCTAGTTTTACAGGACTGTTCTTCTGATGTTCCCACATTATTACCCACACTTGATACCAAAATTGCGTCTTTCGATTGCGCTCTTGACCCGAACGTACAAAGCTTTGGCGGTAATGTTTCGTCCCTATCCGTTTCCGCTCCTCCTCCGTACTCGTTTGAACTCGATACGGTAGGACAACACGTTCGTCCCGTCACAAACGGCGACACTGGTAATGATACTCAAATTATGAAAGGAGTCAACTATGAGTAAATCTAAAAATGTAAATAATAGACAATTTGGGCAAAGTGCTGTTACTGGCGTTGTATTGCCGGATGGCACGTCGGACACAGAAACCGCAGGCGGGGGCGGCGGGAGCCGACCCGTCAGCGGGACTGAACCGAATACCCCCAAACTGCTAACAGGGGGGCATCCACGTACCGAAGTTTCAAAAATCCCAACTCTGCCCCTTGCCGAAGTGCCTGTATTTGAGCATGGCGGTTATGACGGTGGCATTGAGGTTGGGTTTGACGGTACGTGGATGGTTGAGAAATTTCCCGGTTTGATTGAAAAACTCGAAGAGGCAAAAAACCGGGCTTGTGAAATCCAAAAGGAACCGGAAGGCTTCAAAATTGTCCTCGCCGGAGAAGAGGTCTTGGTGATGGCAACTGGTGCTAAAGTCGGCGGTCTGTTGTACAAGTATCGATTCATCTGTCGGGGAGTAGAATTCCTCGTTCACTCCAATCCGCCCAAAAATCGTCAACCCGTCCGGGTTCGGTATTTGTCGGAGTCGTTGATCGGCAATAATTTCTTCACGGTTCACGAACAGTTCGTAATGCCGTTCCTAAAGCGTCTCGGTCTTACTGTCCATGCCGACAAGCCTTCCCGGATTGACATGCAAGTCATGATAGATGTGCCTGTGTCGGAGTTCATAGAACTTTTCAAGACCGGTCATGGCGTAACGAAGTTGCGGAGAGGTGCGAGTTTTTTTGCTGTAACACCATCAGGTTTTGTTGATGATACATTGACGTTGGGTTGCATAAAAAGAGTGCAAGTGAGCATTTATGACAAACGTAAAGAGATGCAAAAAATGGATTTGGTCAAGCAAGCATTTTTCATACAGTGTTGCGTTGGCGACGAGTGGTTCAACAGTGGTCGTCCGATAACTCGTGTCGAGGTTCGTCTTGGTCGTGTTGCGTTGAAGTGTCTTGGTGTCAATACAATAACGGATTTGAAAGAACGTGAGCACGCCATGCTTGACTTGATAACCAAGGACTGGTTTCGGATATTGAAAGACCCGAAGGTTCGGGGACACGAGACCTCGGCGGCGATTCATCCGGTTTGGGAACGAGTTCGGATTTTATTTGGTTCTTATTTTTCTGGAGCGTCTGTGGAAGACGTGAAGTGGGAGAAAGATCAATCTGTGAGTTGTGATCCAGTGGCATT
>Ga0123353_10007577_pt1 | contig 14708 bp, 9 predicted proteins | sample TergutLab28metaG_3_FD_92763 | JGI IMG/M metagenome (GOLD analysis project Ga0123353, IMG submission 92763) | Labiotermes labralis P3 segment gut microbial communities from Petit-Saut dam, French Guiana - Lab288 P3 | ecosystem: Host-associated > Arthropoda: Insects > Digestive system > Gut ... | reverse complement strand
TAAAATAGGCAAGGCGGACTTCACATGATTGAAAATAAGGTGATGTCTGATAACCAAAAAAATCAGTGAGCGCCGTGTCCTTCGTAAGAAACAAATCAATTAGTCGCTGTACGCCTTCCAGGTTACGCTGAATCGCGTTGATGTAATCTGCGGCGATATCTTTCATTAGCATTTTGGAAGCAGGCTTTAAAGATGTCGGAAAATCGGACTTTAGAAAGAACTGTGTGCCATCAAAGTAGCCTGGTTGTTTTTCGGGATCAAGCACCGCCTCGCTGTGGTTTTCAAGCACGCGGGTAAGCACACGCTTGAGCAGAACTTTTTGCCAAGTGGAGTACGTTGGAAGCGCATCGACTTTTTCGACAAAGTGACTTCCAAACCGATATTTTCTTTCGGGGGATTGTATCCTTCTGGGTTCTGGCACACCCGCGGCAATGGATACGATTGGACTGAGGTCAAGGTTCTTCATTGAGATAAGCGCTTCGCCAAAGCGTAGGTACTCCACTTCCCCGTACTCGGATATGAAGGTATATTCCTTGTCCTTAATCAAAAAATCAATTCCGTCAAATCTCATGTGATCCTCCTCCTTGCGTTATCAATCATTGATTTCTCCAAAATTCCGCAACTGTTATCAAAATAAGTTTTCCGCAGCCATTGATCTTGACAATCATAGGCGTGATCCCATATAATATCAATTGACTTGGATTATAACTCATGATAACCGGAAAGTCAAGAGCAACGAAAGGAGAAATTTCATGGAACAAAAACGCGAGGAACTGTGCATCACTGTTGAGGAGATGGGGCGAAGGATCGGCGTTGGGCGCGTGGGGGCCTATGCGCTGGCCGCGTCGAAAGGGTTCCCAGCCCTGCGGATCGGCAAGCGAATCCTGATCCCAACCGATGCGCTCAGGCGTTGGTTGGACGAACGGGCCCAAGGCGGAAGCAACTAAGAACGAACAACGCCCTGACGTCACATATGTGTTTCCGGGGCGAGAAGGGGGAACCTATGCCCAAATCCAGAGAGAAGACACGAGCAAACAAGAGGCTGGAGGCGACACTGGATCGAAAGAACGCCTTCGGAAGGCCAGACCCAACACCATATGAAGCAGTGGAACGGATCAAAAACCGCCAACAGCGCACAACGCCGGGGCGGTTTTTCGTTGGGCGGTGAGGGAATGCAGCTACATTGTTTCTTGGACAACTAATCCACCTGAATGTTTGGAGAGGAGAACGCAAATGAAAGTTATTTCCATTATTAACCTGAAGGGCGGCGTCGGAAAGTCCGTCAGCTCCATCAACATCGCACATATTCTATCCGAGGCCCACGGCTTCCGCGTGCTGCTTGTGGACAACGATAAACAGGGCAACACATCAAAGTTTTTCAACGCTCACAGCTACGATGCGCCAAGCATCGCCGAGGTGCTGACCATCAAGGGTTACAAAGTCGCGCAAGCAATCCGCAAAACAACCTATCCCCGCTTGCACGTTCTACCGGCCAATATGACACTGTTGAAGGCGGATAAGGAAATTTTGATGGACTGCACACGTCCACAGCAGACGCGCCTGAAAAAGGCACTGCTGGAGGTGGCCGTGGATTACGATTTCGTGATCATCGACAACGCACCCGATCTGAGCATGTCCATCATCAATGCACTGGTGGCCACAGACGACATATTGATCCCGATTAAGATTGATTCTTTCGCATTTGATGGCGTAGCACAGATTCTTGAACAGGCCGAGGAGGTGCAGGAGTTCAACCCAGGGCTCCGCATAGCTGGTGGCTTCATCACGATGTACCAGCGCAGCAACGTGAATGCCCAGGGTGAAACCTACTTGCAGCAGTATGACGGGCTTCCTATGTTCGGGACGGTCATCCGCAAGACAGTGGCCATTGACGAAACCACCTTCACGGGGAAGCCGATCATGGAATACAGCAAGCGGAGCACCGCCGCCCAGGATTATCCGGCGCTGGTTGATGAGTACCTGCACAAGTGTGTCCGTTTCGGACACAGAGGAGGGCCGATGCATGCCGAAGTTTAGCATGAACGACATCTTGAATAGCCAATCGCGCCCGCCGGAACAAAGAAAGGACGGCTTTACACTGGTTGACGTGCCGCTCGAAAAGCTGGTGCCCTCAACCGCCAATCTATACGGCATCCGAGAGATTGAGGAGCTTGCCGCCAGCATCGAGGCCATGGGCTTGTTGCATAATCTAGTTGTGCGCCGCAAGGGTGAGAGTTACGAGATCGTCAGTGGCGAACGGCGCTTCCACGCCTGCAAGCTGCTGTTCGATGGCGGCAATGCGGCGTTCGCCTCCCTCCCCTGTAAGGTCGATGCGGAGGAAAGCGACACGCTGACCGAGTTGAAACTGATTTACGCGAACGCCTCCTCCCGCGAGCTGACAGACTACGAAAAGACCGAACAGGCGCGGCGCATGAAAGAGCTTTTCCGTCAGCTACGCCAAGAGGGGTACGAGATCAAGGGGCGCTTGCGTGAGATCGTGGCCCAAGCGCTGGATGTATCGCAGACCCAAGTTGCCCGGATGGAGAGCGTCTCCGAAAGGCTGATACCGGAGCTGACCGAGGAGTTCCGTGCCGGGAACATCGGTATCACGGATGCATACGACGCATCGACGCTACCGCCGGAACAGCAGCGGGAGGCACTAGAGGAGTACAAGCGCGATGGAGCCAGAGCCATCAAGAAGATGAAGAAGGCTGACTCACCGAAGGCCTCGCCGAAGAAGCGTACCAACGACTGGATCAGGGGTATGACGCTGGAGGAGCTTGCACATTTCCTGTCGGATTGGAAATCATCGAAAATTGACATAGCAATTATAGACTGGTTGAAGGAGGCGCGTGTATGAGCAATCGGGTGCGGAATATCCAAATCAAGTTTCGTGTGTCGGCTCGTGAACGGGAGTTTATCGAAAAGAAAATGGCGCTGTTCGGGACTTGCAACATGGCGGCATATCTGAGGAAGATGGCGATTGACGGAAAGATCGTTCGCTTGGGGATACCGGAGCTAAAGGAAATCGTCCGGTTGCTGCGGTATTCGAGCAACAATCTCAATCAGCTTACGATGCGGGCGCATGAAACCGGCTCTGTGTATGAGGCGGATGTCGCAGGGCTTCGAGATAATTATGATGCGATATGGGGAGCGCTAAACCAGATTCTTGCCGGTCTAGCGAAACTATAATTGAGCAACCCTGCAAAACGCAACGGCCTGCGGAAGAAAAGTACGCAGGCTGTTTTCTATGTGTCACGATTTATGTGTGGTATAATCAGGATGGCAGAATGAACAATGCAGTTTACGATTGAATGAGGTAATAATGGAAAATGTATTCATTGCGAAAATTGAACGTTTCGAAATGCCAGGAGGTTGGCACTATGTTCCTGTTCCGATAGAACTAAGCATACCCCTTGAATACCTTGCAATTCATTTCGGATACATTGCGATATCTGCAAAAGTGGGCAATTCGAGTTGGCCAACATCGTTGTTGCCGAAGGGCGATGGAACGCATTTCATTGCCTTACCCGCAAAAGTGCGTTCAAAAGAAAAGCTGTCGCCTGGTGCAGAGATTGAGATATCCTTTGAAACACGGATGAGAAAAAGATAAAATGCGAGTTTGGTTTGTTGTGAATTCTTAAAATGAGCCTGGGAAAAATCAAGCCGATCAACAGTGTGCGGTTGCGCTAAACGAAAATCCTGCTTCGTAAAAGCGTCCGCAGGACGCGCAGCCACACAATGGAATTGTGTGATTTTGAGGGTTTGGGATGCAATCCCAACAAGCACCGCCGAAGGCGGTTTTGCGTCGTGGGTACCACGAAGCATTGCTTGCCGGTATGCTTTCATGGTATAATCAAGCACAAACTTGATGATGAGGAGGCATTGACAGTGGAAAATCAAATCCTTGAATGGAAAGAAACATGGCGTGATGAATACATGAAAACACTCTGCGCGTTTGCTAATGCCTCTGGAGGCACTTTGGAAATAGGTCGTGCTGATAACGGCGAGATAGTTGGAATTGCTGATACAGCAAAACTTTTGGAGAATTTGCCCAACAAAATAAAAAATGCAATGGCGATTGTCGCGGATATTGCCGCTCATGATTCGGATGGCAAGGAGTATATCACCATAACTGTTGGCGCATATCCATTCCCCATTAGTTATCACGGTGTTTATTATGCCCGATCCGGCAGCACCACTCAAGAACTCACGGGTAGTGCACTTGACGAATTTATACTTCGCAAACAGGGTAAAACATGGGACGGTGTTCCCGTACCGCATGTGAAGATTGACGATTTCGAGAGCGATGCTTTTAAGGTATTCCGCAGAAAAGCCATTGAAAGCACGCGGCTCTCAAAACGAGATTTGGACATTACGGATGCAAAACTGCTCGATACGTTGCAGCTAACTGAAGGCGATTATATCAAACGTGCCGCAATCCTTCTCTTTCATCAAGACCCTGAAAGATGGGTGCCGGGTGCATACGTAAAAATCGGTATGTTTGCAAATGACGCCGATCTATTATATCAGCACGAAGTCCATTGTCCGTTGATCATGATGCCTGACCGGGTTATGGAAACGGTGTATCTCAACTATTTCAAAGGAATGATTAGTTATAAGGGCATACAGCGCATAGAAACTTATCCTGTACCACACTCTGCTTTTCGCGAGGCGATAACCAATGCGATATGTCATCGGGATTACAGCACGGGCATTCCGATCCAGATTAAAATATTCCCTGACAGAGTGATTATTTACAACGACGGACGGTTGCCGGAAAACTGGTCGGTTCAGGATTTGCTGACAACGCATCGCTCAGAGCCGCATAACCCGATGATTGCGAATGTGTTTTTTCGGGCAGGTATGATTGAATCGTGGGGACGCGGCATAGAGAATATTACCAACGCATGCAAATCCGCCGGACAACGCGAACCTATATTCGAATTTAAGCGTGGTCGTGAGTTTTCGGTGATGTTTTATAGTGATGGTGGCATCACCACAAACATCACCACAAACATCACCACAAATGCTGCCGCAAATGAAGCCCAACAACGGATTGTCGCGGTTATGTCCGCAAATCCGAATGTCACCGCGAAAGCTATAGCTGTCGAGTTGGGTATTGCCGAGCGTAATATCAAAAACCATATAAAGGCGCTAAAAGACGCGGGGATGATTGAACGCGTGGGCGCGACCAAAAATGGTCATTGGGTCGTAAGGTAGCGGGAATGCTGGTACTATGATCCATTCGGCATCCATGATGAGTATCAGTGTTTGACGCTTATAAATCATTAATTTTCTAAACATCAGGAAGGGCGGAAGCTACACAGAAGTACACCGAAAAACAAATGAGCGAGACCCCGGATACCTGCTTGTTCAGTGCTTCCACAACGTATCGCCGAGGAATGAACGCTCGAAGGGAACGAAGCGACCGGAGAGCGTTCATTCCTCTCAGCATTAACAAGTGAAAGTTGCATACCATTATTTGGTGTGGCAGTAGATTCCGTTTGCGGTGGCCTACGCCTACGGCTCGTTCAGGTGGGACGTAGCCGATGGTGTGGATTCATACATCGCATCCATCCACGCAATGTACAGTTCTTGGCAATGGCTATGCGCAAACCGTTTAGTCGGCTGAATATTGCTAAGAACGGGCAATTCACTTGTATCCCAGCCAAAGTGAAGAAGCGCTATTCGGCCAGCACTGCCACACATGGCTAAACGCTTGATGAATTGGTTGAACCGCATATCTGCATCGTCTTGTTTTGAAAACTGAAAAGCAGCTAAGTCCATCATCATATCACGAGGGGAAAAATTAAGTGGTGGCTTCACAATTGATTGAATCAACCCGACCAATGAATCCTGTTTCGCGATATAGTAATAACTAGCCCTTGTCGGAACCCAGCTCTTGAGATCCTTCACAACCGTTGATTCGGATGTCAGCCCTTCATAGGGCATGCCGAACATTGCATGGAATCTATGAGCTACACCATGTTTCTCTCCATTGAGTTCGATAATTCTGCCATGCCATCCATATCCCCATGCCGCCAAAGGAAATTGCGTGATGGTGTCGCCCGGATTTACATAGTTAAAGATATTGGCGGCCTTTTTGTCTGCCTTGGTTGTTACTCTTGGCGCTGCAAAGGTGTATGCATAGATGTTGGGCATATCGGCATACTTCCTTGTGTTGTTCCACCTGTATGCCAGGAGGTTTGCAAGGGCCCCGCCCCGGCTATGCCCAAAAACCCAAATCTTCAGTTCCTTGTTTTGCAACTGGTCTGCGTGGTTACCAATATACGCATCAAACCGCTCTTCCAGGTATTTGGCAGTTTCGGAAAAGCCCCAGTGATCATCCCCATACTCTCCAACACTAAAATCGCTGAACCACTCCGCACTTTGAGGCGTGCCGCGTATTGCAAAACAGATCAACTCATAGCTTTTGCCTCCGGCGGAAATTGGTTTATGCCCAATGGTAAAACCTGCCTTGTTTGGTTCGTTCTCTGTTGTTGTTGGGAATGTTTGCTCGATATCCAAAAAACCCATATCGTCTAATGTCTTGGCTATCCCATAGCCCCTTTCCTTTCTTACGTAGGATGCGCAGGCAAGGGCAACCGAAGCTTTCGCCAGATCAGCATTCTCCTCATCACTTTTATTGGCAAAAAATGCATCACTGTACATAAAGTCTATGCGAGTGCATGCAGGTACTATGGAACTGTCAAATTCCGTTGTGTACTTGAGTGGGGTGAGGCTATCTGTGCCGGGATAGCCAACCGACAAGGCTGTATCGGTGCTAAAAACATATGGAATGCCATTGTCCTTTGCATATTGCTCGGCAAAGCTACCCTGCTTTACGCTCAAGGTAAGTTTATTGCACCCAGCAAACGCATCTTTGCCGATACTCGTAACGCTATCCGGGATGGTTATATCGGTTAAGCTTACGCACCAATAAAACGCATGGTCGCCAATACTCGTTACACTGTCGGGAATCGTTATATTGGTTAAGGCTCTGGAATCATAGCACATGCTGTCGCCGATACTCGTCACGCTGTCCGGGAACGTTATACTGACCAGGGCTTCGCAATTATAAAACACACTATCGCCAAGGTGCGTCACGCTCCGGGGAATGATCACTTCAGTCAAAGCATCACACACAGCAAACGCCATGCTGTCGATGCTCGTAACGCTATCCGGTATGGTCACGTTGGTTATGCGTCTACAAGTCATGAATGCGCCGTAGCCAATACTCGTCACGCCCATGGGGATGGTCACACTGGTCAAATCGCTGTACCAATAGAAGGCCTTTTCCCCAATGCCCGTTACCATATTGCCGTCCACTTCCCTGGGTATCAACAGGTCACCTTTCATTTCCACCTGGCTTCCCGTTATGATTGCAGTGCCCTCCTTCACTTCGTACAGCCATAACCCGCTTGTACCCTGCGGAGATTCTCCCGGACCGGTTTGCAGCAGTGCCTCCAGCATGTGGCGCAATTCGCTGGTCTGTTCGTCGTAGTTAACAAGTGAATCGTTTGTGACCGATCCTTTAGCGAGTGCAAGGATTTGAAGGGCCATGTCGATCTTTTCTATCTGTTGCTGTTCAAATGTGGACTTCAGGTTTATGCGGCCGGGGCTTAACGCATCATCCACTTGGCTGGCGGCTAACATGGCTTCATAACAGCCTCTATTTGCCAGCAGATAGAGCATTGCTGTCAACCTGATGTCTTCAAGGCCCTTTTCGCTGATCGCGTCGCCCCATTGGCTCAGGGCATCGATCTGCTCGCGGGAAAAATCACTCACATCTACATACTGCCGCAGCAGAGCCAGCTTGCGCGAGGTATCCACAAGCTTTAGCCCACCGGCTTCGTTTAGCAACACTTTGGATGCAGACAGGATTGCCCCGTGCAATCCGTTGCCGCCCAGAATTGCATAGGTAAAGGCGCTTTCGCTGGTTTGTTTTGTGATCGCTTCAAACAGCAACTCCTGCGAGAAATGCCCGAAGGTGTTGCTGTACTTCCGCCAAACGGTGTTTGCGCCGTTTCGCATGCTTCTTTTTGGCTCTAAACCTTTCCAAGTATGCTTATTCCCCAGCCGAAACGCGGCGTCCAGCATCTCATAATGGTCGAGAACCATGTTTGCGCTGATATTAAGATACTCCATACCCCTTGCCAGGGTGGAAATCGGAAGATCAATGCTTGACCCACCGGCTTCGGATAGACTCCTCTGCACCTCCGCCACCAGTTCCCCCATCGTGTCCAGGTTATCGGCCCATTTGTAATATTGATATAAGAAGGCGGTATCTTCACCCTCAAAAGCATCAAAAAAGGTGTTTGAGCGCAAACCCAGGCCGCCACGTACCGATTCGAAGAGGGTGGGATCGGATTTTTCCAAGGGGTAGGTTGCCGATGTCAACATGCCTTCGAAAATCTGCTCGTAGTCGGCCTTGCTGCCGGTCAAGCGCATGTTAAAAGATCGATCGGCGAGATTGTTGATGCCAAGCAACACCCTAAACAACGCATCGTCCCTAACCATATCGGCTTGGTCAAACTCATAGCCGTCCAAGAAGGTCATTACATCGGCCATCGTTACGTAGTCCGAAATCAGCACCAGTGTGTCGTTTTCCAGAAATGGAGTTACGTTTAGCAACGGGAGCACCACATCTGCACGCACATAGGTGCGCTCACCAACCTGATGCGTATCGCCAAGGGGCAGATAAGTCGCCGCATTTTGATTGATAACGTATGCGATTCGCCCTTGCTCCAGCATGATGTCCACCCGCTTGAACGCCCTTCGTGCAACTCTCTCGGTATCCTGACCAGGGCGCACATAACGCAGTGTTGCACCGTCTCGTAACGACACAGCACGATAATCGGTTAAATCCCCCAAGGACATCACGTCAATGTAGACCAAGCTCTCATCATCTACGAGCACCCGCATCGTTTGCACATCGCCGCTTGCATTGATCTTGATATCCGCAAAGCGCACACCGTGTGGCAGTTCCTCCATAGGGCCGATCTCTGCAGAATCCTCTCCTAACGTTTCGCCGTCGATACAAAACTCATACACCCTATAGCTACCGTCTTTAAACAGCAAAACCCGGTTGTTAGCGGCCCACATCAACCCATGGGAATACTGGATGAACCCACTGCTACGCGAAGAGTGGTAGGATTCTCCGAGATAGGCGAGATTGTTCACGAGCAAGTTGTCATTGAGAATCAGACGCCCGCACATCTGTTTTTCGATGTCATATACATACAATACGGCCGCACCGTGCTCGTCGTGATTGTGGGCATCACCCGTGAGTATTAACGCATATCTGCCATCTGGCGAAAGCATCGCATTCACTGGGACGACACTCTGCGTCCTATCCATTTCTTCCATTAAATACCGAAAAGATTCATCAAGGGCGCCGGTGGGCAAAGAAATCTCACGCAACCGTTGCTGTGGAGGCACGTCAGGCTGGATGACCGTCATTTTGTCAAACACATCGGGGATGAGCTTATCTGTCGCGAATAACACAAGGCGGTAGTATGGATTGTCAAAACCAATATAAGACTGACCGATAGGCGAAGAAATAGAAACACCCTGGTTCCCTGCGGCAGAAACGATAACCTGACCATCATACGCATCACGGAAGAAGTTGAGAGGTTCCTCATCCCCATGGATCTGATGGACTAGCTTCGCCTCTCCGCCTATAGGCCGAACCGCCAATCCGATATGAAAAGAGTGCATCAGCCCATTTTCCGTCCACCACAGGAGCGGATCTAATGAACCGTTGACGCCACCCAGATGCATTAACAATGTCGTTTCACCGGTGCGCAGATCATATCGGCTGATCGTGTTCTCAAAAACCAGTTCCCAGTCATCAATACGTTCATAGACGGCCCCGGTTGATTCATAATACAAGTAATCATCAAATGGATCAAACACAGCACGAACAGGCATTCCTGGGAAGGATTCATCTAAGCTAGGCCATATAACCGGATAAGGCAACGAGACCAACGGTCTTGCCTCGCCCTTTTCAGCATCAATCAATACTGTGCCGTTTCCCGTGTTGTAATTTGGGTACCCGTCGGAAATCGCAATATATCGACCGTCCGTAGACCATGAGATGCCGGAATCATTGATAAACCATGGAAAACCCCAGTCATCGTCGTAATCCGCGAACGGCATCATTCCTTTACTAACATAATCTCCGTCCAATCCGGAAGCAGGTGCGATGAGCTTAAGCGCTCCGCTCAACTCATCCCAAACCACTAGGGCAAACCGCGTATCATCGGTTTTTACCCAAAGCAAGAATTGCGTGCCGCTCGGCGATATCGATACAATGCTCACCGTATTGTAAAAATCAACACCTGATAGCACCGTATTCGTGTTCACATTATCCGCAAGTCTTGGGCTAATAAGCGCGTTCGTATTGTAACGCCTCATTTGGTCATTGTAACGCTCGATTTCTGCAATTAATTCATCATAATTTAGGGTGATAGACATATCGACAGGCCGAAGCACCAAACTGTCTTCAACAAGCGCTTGATTAAATCGCTGATCGGACAGACTCGAGACATGCCTACTCGGCATCGTTGTATCACTTCTTGGCTCCGACTGAGGTGTTCTCACACTTGCATAAACATAAGGTATGCCGTTGTCTTTCGCGTATTGCTCGGCAACGCTGCCTTCCGCTACACTCAAAGTTAAGCTATCGCAGCCTGCAAGCGCATTATTGCCAATACTCGTCACACTATTCGGGATCGTCATGCTGGCTAAGCCACTGCACCAAAGAAACGCAGACTCGCCAATACTCGTCACGCTATCTGGGATGGTCACGCTGGTTAATTTACTGCATTCATAAAACGCACGGTCGCCAATGCTCTTCACACTGTTCCCAATCGCTATGTTGGTCAAGCCGCTACACCATCCAAAAGCTTCCTCTCCGATATTAGTAACGCTATCTGGGATGATTATGCTGACCAACCCGCTTGAGCTAAATGCTCCACGGCCAATGCTCGCCACACTATCCGGGATGTCCACGCTAGTTAGGCTTTCACAGAAAGTGAATACTCCATCACCGATGCTCGTCACACCATCCGGGATAATCACGCTTGTTAAATTAGTATAACCGAACGCAGCGCGTCCAATGCTTGTTACGCTATCCGGAATGGTCGCGCTGGTCAAGTTTTTACACATATAAAATGCCAGGTCACCTATACTCGTAACGGTATTTGGTATGACCACGCTAGTTAAGCCGCTGCCATAATAACCATCAAACGCACTGTCGCCAATGAGCAGGATTCCTTCAGGAACCGTATATGCACCCTTTTTGCCGGCGGGGTAGGAAACCAACATTTTTTGCTGCTTGTCAAAAAGAATTCCATCAATATGCGCATACGTAGGATTGCTAGAGGACACGTTGATGTATGTCAACAAAGAACAACCCCTAAATGGGTTTGACCCGATACTCGTCACACTGTCTGGGATCGTTACTCTGACTAAATCATGGGCAAAGAATGCGCCGCTATCAATGCCCGTCACCATGTACCCATCCAAGTCGCTTGGAATCAATAGGTCGCCGTAATAATCGTAATCGAGAAATTTCACAATCATCGCACTGCCATCTTCAAGCACGTATTGCCACTGCCCACTTGCGTCGGTCTCCTCTGACGCACTGGCGCCTGTCATTGCGATCAATCTCAGTAAGCAGATCGCCAGGCATACACCTATAACGCCTATCGTCCATTTGCTTTTTACTTGGCACATATCAGAAGTCTCCCTATACGCAAAAATAAAGTTAGTTATCCAACCAGGATGTATCATTCATGAAAGCGTAAGCTATACCGTTATCCTTTGCATATTGCTCGGCATAGCTGCCTTCCGCCACACTCAAGGTCAAATTGCCACATCTCTCAAACGCGTACTCGCCAATACTGGTCACACTATCTGGGATGATCACGCTGGTTAAGCTACTGCAACTATTGAAAGCAGCTGCGCCGATGCTTGTCACGCTGTCTGGGATGGTTACGCTGGTTAAGCCGCTTTGAAAGAAGACCCAATCGTCAATAGCTGTCACGCTGTTTGGGATCGTAATGCTTGTTAAGCTGCAATAGGCGAATGCACTATTTCTAATATTTATCACGCTGTTGGGGATGCTCACGCTAGTAATGGCGCCGCAGTATTGGAACGCATCATAGTCGATGCCCGTCACTGTATATCCATTCAATTCACTTGGAATCAGTAGATCACCCTCTGGTTCCACCATAAATCCCGTAATGATCGCACTGCCGTTCTCAAGGACATACTCAAACTGTGCATGTATGTCTATCGTTGGGTTTGTTTCCATGGTGTCCAACCAGGATGTATCGCTGTCGAGAATATATGGGATGTCATTGTCCTTTGCGTATTGCTCGGCATAGCTGTCCTTCGTTACGCTCAAAGCTAAGCTGTTGCAACCCGAGAACGCACTTTCATCGATACTCGTTACACCATCCATAATGGTCACGTTGGCTAAGCTTTTGCACTCACCAAATGCGATTCTCTCAATGCTCCTCACGCCGGACCCAATAGTAACATTGGTCAAGCCGTAGCATCTGTAAAATGCGGCTTCTTTGATGATCGTCACATTATTTGAAATGGTCACTTCTGTTAAGCTCTCACAGTCTACGAATGCATCTATGCCAATGCTTGTCACACTCTCCGGGATGGTCACGCCAGTCAGTCTGCTACAAAAGGAGAAAGCATGGTCACCAATGAGGAGTGTCCCTTCCGGAATCGCATACACTCCTCCTTTTGCGCTAGGAAAAGAGACCAGTTCTTTCCGCTGTTTGTCAAATAATACGCCATCAATTTGCACATACACCGGATTGTTTGGCGACACATCAATGTACGTCAACGAATGGCGTGCAAACGGATTTCGTCCGAGTCCAAATGGATTTCGTCCGATACTCGTCACGCTTTCGGGGATGGTTATGCTGGTTAAATTGCAATTATAGAAGGCCCAATCGCCAATGCTCTTCACACTGTCCGGGATGGTCACGCTGGTCAAGCTGCTGCATCTAAGGAATGCACAATCACCGATGCTTATCACGCTATTCGGTATCGTTACGCTACTTATGCGTTGATCTTCGAACGCATGCTTTCCGATACTCGTCACTGGATACCCATCCAATTCGCTCGGGATAAGCAGGTCGCTGGGGGGTCTTCTCACACATCCAGTAACTGTTGCGCTACCCTTTTCCAGCACATACCTCCATTGCCCGCTTGCATCAGTCATTTCTGACACGCTGGCACTTGCCACTTCGGTCAATCCTGCAAAGCAGATCATTAGGCATGCACATATTGCACTCAATATCCATTTGCTTTTCGCCTGGCACATTTTAGCGCCCTCCTTCTAGTTGGAAAATGAGTCAGTTGTCTAACCAAGATGAATCGCTGGTGAAAAAATACGGGATGTCGTTGTCTTTCGCATATTGCTCGGCAAAGCTACCTTTCATTACAGTCAAGGTTAAGTTAGGGCAATACTTAAAAGCATCCTCACCAATTCTCGTGACACTAGCCGGGATTATTACGTCGGCTAGTGAAGCGCAGCTATAGAACGTCATGGGTTCGATGCACGTTACGCCACTCGGGATTGTTATGTTGGTCAAGCTGTAGCACCTATAGAACGCCCCCATTCCAATGCTCGTTACGCTGTCCGGAATGGTCACGCTGGTTAAGCGGCTGCATCTAAGGAATGCACTATCGCCGATGCTCGTCACGCTATCCGGGATTGTTACGTTGTTTATGTGATTGAGATCTTCAAACGCACGATCTCTGATGCTCATCACCGGATGCCCATCCAACTCGTTCGGGATAAATAGGTCGCTAGGAAGGGGCTTTGCATATCCTGTAATTGTTGCACCTCCCTCTTTTAACACATACTTCCACTGCCCGCTTGCATCGGTCACCTGTGATGCGCTGGCACCTGCCACCGCAAATGCCATCATCATTAAACACAAAACAAACGTGCTCAGCACACACATGCTTTTCCGCTGATTCATTCGTGAATCCTCCTCATATCAAGATAATTTCATGACATTATAGCATGCACAATACCCTATGTCATTCATTTTCGCACCGCTTCCCAAGCGTTCGCTTCCCAAGTTGCCTCCCGAGTTTACTTCTCTCCAACTAGCCGGAACTTCCGCAAGCTCTCATCAACCTCACCTTGCATCACGCCAATGTACACAAACGTATCCCACGTCGAGCTATGTCCGAAATCCGCTGTAGCACACTACGCCGCCGGTTATTTTTTAGTAATGGCAGCCGTACGTTGTGCGCAGCCTTTTTGCGTTAGCAGCTAGTGTTTTGAGCTTCCTTCTCACGATGGAAAGGAGCTTAATTATCTCCATCACAGACATCGTGGCAAATCGCATAGGGTTTACTGCCCAGTCCAGCTCAAACTTCATTTCGCGGCCAGATACCTTTCCGATCAAGACTTCTGTGAAAGTAAACAAAACAGGCCAGTCAACGGCGGTGCAGCCGTCCCGAAGGGATCGCAGACCGTTGACAGGCCGGTCGCGTGCCGATCACGCTTATGCCTGCCCCCGGTTGTATAACCGGGGGTTGCCCAGCGGCGAGCGCGTAGCCCACTGGTATCGTTGGTGAGGCGAACCATAGGTGAGCCCCGGGTGATTAACGGCCTTCCACGTGTGGACGCTCACGCGGAACAGAGCGAAAAATACCGC
>Ga0123353_10007575_pt1 | contig 14709 bp, 5 predicted proteins | sample TergutLab28metaG_3_FD_92763 | JGI IMG/M metagenome (GOLD analysis project Ga0123353, IMG submission 92763) | Labiotermes labralis P3 segment gut microbial communities from Petit-Saut dam, French Guiana - Lab288 P3 | ecosystem: Host-associated > Arthropoda: Insects > Digestive system > Gut ... | reverse complement strand
TGTGTGTGTGTGTGGGTGGGTGTGTGTGTGGGTGTGGGTGTGTTTGTGTGGTGTGTGTGTGTGTGTGTGGGTGTGTGTGTGTATGTGTGGTGTGTGTGTGTGTGTGTCTACAGGAGTAAATGAAACATAGTGATGCAGAGAAAGGAACAAAAGGGGATACCATGAAAAATGGAAGAACATTAATGAAGGAGAGTGGGATATGAAAGATACAAGTGTAAGTAAAGGAAAAATGAAAAGGAAAAAGAAATACATAGAAACAAAAGTGTGAAGGAGGAGGAAATAAAATAAGAAGGGAAGGACATGGAAAATAGTAGGAAGAAATGGGAAAAATAAAAATACATTCAGGAAGAAAGGAGAAAATAAAGACAGAGATTGAATAGAATAAAAACAAGATAAATAACGGAAGGAAAAATTATAAATGAAACAGCAAGCCATTCCACTTTTCATGTAACTAATGTAACACAAAATACACAGAGATTTGCTGAAAGCGGGACCCATCCCCAGACCATCCGAATTTTGGATCGCTCCACCGAATCACCATCCATGGTAGAGGGCAGGCAGTTTGAGCTGCAGAACAGTGATTGGTTCCTCGAACATAGCAGCTTACTGAATAATGCTTGAAGTGTGGAGCGCAGAGCACTTGAGCTGGAAATATAGCATGGCAAAACCTATCAAGTTTTTTGAAACACCAGCAAATTTGTTGCTGCAGAAGTCACGTTTTTACTATTTGTCACAAACGTATTTCGCCGAGTTTCGCTTTCTGGCGATCAGCAGCAAGTTCTCGTGTGTCCTACAGATAGCAGGGTAGAAGGCAGAACAGTATGCTGTACAGGTAGGACACGCAGTAATTAGGTGATCCATATTTCCACGGGAATATAGAAGTATTCTTAAATATTGGTTTGATGTACTCTTTTGAGATAGACAAGATTCCTATTTAAATTAAGCACTACAGTCTACGCACAGACGTTTCCATTAAGCGTAATTTTGACTTTCAAAGACAGGCTAACAAGGGTTTAGATTTGATTTTCTTTGAAGTTGCTTATAATTAAGGTAGTTATGAATGAAAATTTCGCATAGCAAAGAGGAATCAGTTACTTCTATACGAATGGAATAAAAATAAAAGGGACTTACAGATTTCCTGGAACGGTGAGATTTCTTTCGACAAAATTCCTGAAATAAGTGTTTTATTCAGTGCTTGAATTGCTGTGCTTCTCATAAGAATAATGTACCCTACATGGGAGGGATACAAATGATATTCATCACATTTACACGATACGGAAAAGCAAAGATGCAGGGAAGCCCTTCTAAACAGTAGGTGACTACATGAAACGGAGAAGATAGTTTACAAGGGAGCGACTGGCTGTGTGAACACAACATAATTGAGGTAGCTCAAAATTTTCATATAAAGAAAATTGTATGTGGGAAAACCGATAAAAAATATAATACAAAGGATAAAGAAGGGGCGAAGAATTTCAAAAGAAACTGATGGACTGAATATTGTACTATAGTATGTTAAATTTTCCACAGACTTGCATGAAAATCTTCTATACGAAACCTCGTCTAAATAGGACGGAAATTGCATAAAATTTGGGCAAGTTTTTATTTGCGCTTTCAAGTAAAAGTACGCCTTTCATCGATCTTCCAGAAGCTGATATCCACCGCTAACACACACGCAGTTTCGTCCGCAAGTGACTTCACCCAAATCTCTCGACTAATACAAAAATTTCGAGTATAAATCCATTTACGCCCTTATGTAAAGTATAGATTTCTCTTTTTCAAGACTCAAGTTTTCTTCACATTTTTGTACCCGTGTTCGAATTTCGTGAAAATCTGACATTTGATAACGTCCTTAATATTGTCAGACTGGTGGCAAATGGTTCAGAAGAACAGCCTGTGGTTGTCATGTGGGAGGTCTTTCTTAACTTTTCAAGAATTTCTAAAATGATATATATCTTACACGGGAGGAACAATTACAATCCCGAACCACGTGTTTTCGCATTATTGAGCAAAACAGAGCAAGAAGCGAATGTGAACCCAGTTCGGCCACCTGAATTACAATGTGCCGGCTATTCAAACTCTCACGTGACATAGCTCCTGCTTCCTTACATTTTAATCTCACTGGAACTTAAAACTTCATCAACAAAAATCAGCATCCCGATTAGAAAGAAGTGCAAAATGACAATTAAAACAGAAAGCTGTCGATATAAAAAAAATGAAGAGAATAAAAGCAAGAAACACACGAGGAAAAAGCGAGATTAAAGGGCAAAGAATGAAACCAAAGGGTGGAATATGGATAAGAGGAAAGAAAAAATACAACAAAGCCTATAGGAAGGAAAATTTAGATATAAAGAAAGGAACGGCAGTAGGGAAGAGGGGAAAATAGAAGGAAGAATAAGAGTAAGCCAAGCAAACAATATTATATCATCGTAAAATCAGCAAATACCGCTGGTGCCTGTCTGTGTAGTTTATAGATCCTGATCACTGTCATTTGACGCCCTATAAATAAAAGTGGCGGGGTTAGGCGCAAATAAATCGAGCAGCGCATCTTCAGTGGACACAGCAGTATAGAACTCCAGAAGCAATAAGCAAAAAACAAGCAACGTCATGAAATAATCACGAAGTTCCAAGTTGATGCAGCCTTCTCATTATCACATTCATCAAAATAAAACCGCGTCTTTTTGAAGGTAACAAATTATTGGTATTTTATTTTCAACTTACGTATTCCCCAATTTTCAAAATTTCACTGTTTCTGTTTACAGCTAAACCTTTCTGTCACTTTTCTACTTCTTCTACCGGAATTAGGAGCGATCAAAGACTGTTGATTTAAAATGAATGCCAATTGTCTCCCCGGAATAAAGCACAACGAATCTCACTTCTCGCGATACAACATTCAGTTCATTCACAAGTTTCTACTTTTCCTCCTCTCTACTTATTTATGTCAGTGTTACAAAGCAGCGGTGTTCTTAGTCGATTTACACTTGTTTACAAAACACTTTACGCTATTCTTATATGAAACTCCACGTCTTCCGTTTCATAAATGCTCTTGTAACGAGCTGTGGATGCAGCGTAAGGGTACGTGACACCCCCGAGAATATACAGTCCACTGCCGTCAGAATAACAATGCATCTGACTAGAGGGGTGGCATGTATTGCAGTGGGGCTGAGCTGCTAAAGTTATCATGAGGTGCTGTGTCACGGAATATCCCCCGTGGCGGGATACATACAAACACTGATATAGGCACAAACACAGCTGCGATTTCATATTTATCGACCATTTCCAAGCGTGATCAAATTTACAAGCCCAGTACCTTCGTCTAATTATTTTACAAACAAAATAAATATGTTTTGAAATTGTTATATTCGATAACTGTCAATTTCAAATCCAAGTATATGCGTGTTTGAAATTGCAGGTCTCTTGCGGAATAGCATTTCTCTAAAATATTTATAATTAGGTATACGTTTCAGCACGAAATAATACTTTGCCAGTGAAAGTAATAATAGAAAACAATGTTAATAAAATCACACAGAATTAAGGTCGATAGAAATATCCTGCATGGAGCAAAAAAAAAACAGGAAGACTACAGAGATTCGTCACATCTTGCATAAGAACACCCTTAAAAGACAGGTAATTGAAACACAAAATTGAAGGGAGCGAGAAGATGAAAAAGAAGGCATAAACAGCCACTGGATAACCGTTGGGAAGAAGACGCTAAAATTTGAAAGCGGGAGCACCACATCATTCTCTGCGGAAAACTCGCTGTTGAAGAGGCTATAGGCATGTCGCAAAAATGAAACTATCAAACCTATCGACGGCATTCCTCAGTCAGCAGACTGATTGGCTATAACAACACAATTCGGGGATTCCAGGCAGGGGCATAGACCCCTTCCAAGCTAAATCTGCAACCCAGGAAGCCTTTGGTTGTTCTGAGGCTCTTGTTTGGTTGGTTAAAGCGGTCGGAGAGTAAGGTGGATTACTAGCACTGATATAGCGGGAAGTTTGGCAACAGCGTGGTCCTTAATACATACAGGGGGCGCGCCTTTAACCTTCTTTTTAGTCCACTTATTTGTGGTCACTTTAAAGACCGTCGTCAAACTGCAGAACGAACAGTAAATAATGAATTGGAACGAAAGTGGAAGGAAGAAGTCGTAGCTTGTGTCCTCGAAGTTTCGCGTTTGCTGGACAGCCTAGCGAAAAACATGCAAGTCCTGAGACAAAATATATGGTCCGCGGGTCGAGATTAAAATCAGGGACAAGACGAATGCAAAGCAGAATAGACACCATTCGACTGGGACCTTTGGTTATTTTATAAGCCCGGAAGTTCAACATTAACAACAATACAGAACGATGCAAGTCTTCTGAGGTGGTAAGCGTTGTCATTAGGAGCGTAGTTTATGACGTTTCAAATAACCGTAATACCTTCGTCCTCAGAGTAAGTAAGTTTATTCTTCTTGGACTACCTGGCCCTGAGGATCAAGGCACAATCCTCCTCGAAAGGTCTCAAGCTACTCACACAGCGACACGTTGGACTATATTCTCCAGTAACGCTGCTGCTAAAACCTCAAACACCACAATGTTCAGGAAATGTCGGGTTTCGATTACTTCATTTTGTGCTTGTTTCACTTAACGACACCGTCAGGTGTTGGTGTTATAAGGCGTAGGATGTTATGTGCATGGGGCACTGGCGGAGTGGCAATGACAGGGGAAAAGGGAAGTAATTGGACAGAGATCTGTCCCAGTGCCATTATGCTCAACACTTTCCAAACGGACTGGCCTAGGATTGAAACCATGCCTTCTGGTAATAAAATCCGGCGACTACCCATATGACCCATATCACGTCGATTAGTTAGAACCCAGACGTTCAGCGCCAAAAATATTCAAAAGTCCCAGAATCGATTCGGAACACAACGGCCTGTTTTATCGTTGCACATACAATGCATCAGAGTGCACATCACTTTTGTTTACTAACAATTAATGCACACTGTTTGTAAGCTAATCACTTTTTAACCACAACACCGGGAGGTTTCGACGTACCGCCAAGATGACGTAGACAAACGCCGATACTCGTCGGAGTTATAGAAAAAGAGTTATTAGCTTACAAATAGTATGCATAAACTGTAGGTAAATAAAAGAATTTATAACGGCCTGTTTTTCGGGCTGATGCATAACGAGGTTTTCGTCAGGGCTTCCGGTAAATGTTGAGTCATTATCTAAAAACATTCCATGGCCACGTCCTTCCACACACATGCCTGTCTACCACTCACACCTAACAAAAATAGGCAACGTTCTTGTCAGTTAACACTGTGGCGCGTCCACTGGGAGCCGCGCTGATACATACGGACAGACGGACATAATAGAGCTATTTGGGGCTTTTCGCGACTATGAGTACTGAGAATAGAGAGTATAAAATTTGAAGCCTTAAGTCTCCGACATATTTAAAATTATTTTAAGTTAAATTTTTCTGGCATATTTCTAAGTGTTACGCATACACTTCATTAACATACGGCAGAATTACATCTCTTTAGCGTGCTATGTGTTATGAGCGAACAAGTGCTTTTACGTGTGTATGAAAGTCGGCTCTGCGGAACCACGATTCTAGTCGTTAATGGACTTTTCTTGGATGAGAGAACAAGCGCTCTTACAGTTGAAAGTACTTTGCGACTTCGCCATTCAGCGGTAGCTAATGTTAATTAGTGTCTTACGGGACAAATTATTATAAATTACGTAATTAATAAATCATTTTCTTTAAGCTTGATTCCATGGGCTCTTTTTGACTTTGCAAGAAGAGAATTTTCTCGTTTCATGAAGAAGATTGTAATTAATGACGCTAATATTTAGGATAAACTGTCTGTGATAAGAGGACGGAGCAATTTGTACAGCAGTTAACACCTTAAACTTGCCGATCCCGGTGGCCGCACAGTTGGAATCCCTCTGGGGGGGGGGTGTATTTCTGTCTCTAATGAGTGCTGTGTGTTGTCAAGCTGAGGTCTGTGCAGCCGGCCGATCACTGGTCCAGGGGAGTCCTACGGGTGTTGTGTGTCTCAATGAGTGTGATCTGGAAGCCTCAACCATGAGGCCTAGGGCCAATAGGGTTGTAGAGCCATGAAAAAATAAATAAACTTGCACCTGGGCTACCTAGATCGATTTTGGCCATATTATCACCAATGATAACTGACGATGTTAACGGCTGTGATAACATACTGTGGTCACTTATGCCCTAGTAGACGAAGGAAACTAATTCCGAGGAATTAACTGCCTCCACCTTCACGACAGAAGTGATAAGGTGAGTGCTTCTGTATGACAGCTCGTGGAAAGGTATTATAATTTAGTTAACTTATAAACACTGCTTCAGCTGTAGTGGTTACGTGGACTGAGCTCTGAAAATGGTTCAAGGTTGAGGTAGTCTTTGGTACAGTACGTGGACACTTAAAAGAATAACAAATGATATTCTAGATCGAAGTGTAGCATGAATTTTCTTAATTGAATCTGCTTTTACTTTTTCTTGATAAATATTTTCATATTAGGTTTCGTCCCAAAGTGTTTATCTTTGTCACAATATCAAATGATTTATTGCCTATATTTACTTTGTCATTTTGTTCAGCATTCTGGTCACGATACACGGACATATAGGAATGCTTCGTTTTCTCTGCATTTACTTCTATACCAACTTCTTTCTTAGCGACTAATAAAAATCCTCTGTTTATGTATATTATATGGGTGTTCTTGACCAATTAATTAACATCATCATCGTAGACCACATCTTAACATTTCCCGTCAAATTAAAGTGGTTCTTTGTTTTACTGAAACTTTCTGCTGGCATTCTGACTCAGAGTTAAAAAGGAACAGAGATAAAGCAACTTTCTGTTTCAGACCATTTTCGAATAGGATACGTACTGTACAACAGAAAGACTTGCCTGTCCGGAGTATACTATAGTTGCATTTCAACATACGTCACGCCAAAACCCCCACCTGAAAACGTCTTAGGCTTCTATAAGGATATATATTTACATACACACACACACACATGTATGTGTGTGTGTGTGTAATGTCCTGATTAATTCCATTACAATCTCTCTTCTCCAGCATCTGACGAATACAGATTTTTTTCTTTCGCACTTTATCTATCATCAAAGAACGACAACTGTGCACACTGAGGATGGAATGCCCCATTGTACCGTATCAAACAGTTCCTCAATTATCGTGAGAAAGCAGTACATCTGACTAGAAGAAAGGCTAGATCTGAACATTTATTTTCCCTCAATATCTGACAGCGACACGCAATCAGTGACGTTGTTCTCACTCACATGCCCTCCTGACACGTTATTAGGATGTAACACATATTATTCTTAATCACGTACATTAAATTAATCTGAACATCATTTTCACACAACATACTTGTCAAATTGTTTTGCTTCCACTAATCGATTCACGCCGAAGTCCTTGAAAACGGCACATCTGTGTCGAAACATGATGCGGATACAAAACAACAGCTGGAGTACCCCAACCTCAACACACACAGAGTTTGTTTGCTTTAATGATAATGATTTAATGACCAATTGACCTATAACATCGCAATCTACAGTAATGATACCAAATATTAACTTTCGAAATGACGTGATGAATGTGCTGTGTGATCACGTGTAACAGCCGGTAAAGTAACGTGCAGCATTTCTGTCTTTTTCTTTGGCAATACTACAGAAAATCTTCATGGATACCATCCTGTTGTGCTTATTAATGACAAGGTTTATACGTTCCGATCGACAAAACTTAAATTGTATATAATAGTGTAATTTAATGACTTTATATGTACGCTATATATTTCGGTCTAAGCTAAGACCATCTTCAGTTATGTCAATACAAAATTTTACATAACGAATATAAATGAAAAGAGGTGTTTTGTTACAAATGCTGTCATATATGACAATATGTACAAAGTTTCATATAACAATAAAACTCCTATGATAAGAAAATCTCAAAATTATGTAATAAAATATATTATTCCTCTTGTTATTGTCTCTGTCTTATAAACTGACCCACAACACAAAGGTCGTAAGAATACACACAAAAAGACAGGCAGTGTACGTACAAACGTAACAGTGAGGTGCGTTCGTGCAACCATTTTTGCGGTGAAAAAGCAGTAAGTATTACATTTGCTGACCTCGTGTGTTTGTAGCCTTAGGTATCCAGCATGTAATGCGCATGCGCCATACTGTCATGTGTGTCCTGCCCCGCTCTATAAAGTTTCCCAAATTATCTCATAAACGGCGCTTTTTTGAGAGGTAAAATTTTTTTGAGCATAAAATGTGTGTTTCGATTTTCTCTACAACTTTTTTTCTGAAACATTTTTCATTCTAAGGCGAACTGAGCGAGATATGATCAAAAGCGTACATCGGTCTGCGTGTAAAGTACCCGCTATTCTTGTCAGATTTAAGGAAATTGAATTTCCTCAACAGGTTTTGGAAAAAAAACTCAAATATCATGAAAATCCATCCAGTGGAAACCGAGCTGTCCCTTGCAGACGGACGGACGGACATGACGTAGCTGATGGTGGCTTTTCGAAATTTTGAGAATGCGCTTAAGAAGCGGCCTCTTTACTTGTTGTTTATCTTCCTTACGTGATACGTTGTACTGATATACTTGAAGGTGGTCTAGTACAGACTGGAACAAGGCACTAAATGTTTACACTGAATTTAAGCTGTGTCAGACTGAACACATAAACCGAGTCACATGACAGGCAATAGACACTAAACAGGTGTCTGTGAGATATCCTCCAAAATGCCAGTGACTCACGGAAATAAACAAAATGACAGAGCTCTGGGAAGAATGCCAACATTCGGTAATCTGTTGTTGTCGCGCTCTCTTTATTTATTTATTTATCTATTTCTCTTTCATGTTCCATTCGTACGTCATTCCATAACGTTTATTATGGCCGTGTCATGACTTAGGCGGTTATTCGCCTGCTCCTCCGAGGAAAGCGTATGAGAGATTTGTTTTGGACAAGTGGCACAGGGGCAGCAAGTAAGAGCTTCCTCAAATACCACATTTAACAATAAAAGAATTTCTGCTTTTCCTGCAACAGACTTACATGATTTCCCATTTCATCGGATGGGTGACACTTATGCCTACCTAACTGGTATTAATGGTACAAAATCCGGCTTGACATTATTACTTCAGACTAGAGACGGCCGCTTATTCCACTGTCTCCAATTCATTACTCACCAGTCATCTGGCCATTTGTCACTGTGTAGCCTGAGCTACATAATGCGCCCTTGAATATATAATAGATGGACACAGTTTTTTTTTCACTGCATCACACTTCCAGTTTCTCGTTAATCCGTGGTAAAGTGACTTAGCACAATCAAAATACAATCTTCTGGGATGTGACATTATGTCAACGGATGAGATATTCCCGACGTTTCGAACAATCGCAACAATGTCATTTCGGGGTCATGCTGTACAAGAAGCATGACAATATACTTTGCAGTAATACATTTCGAGCTACAATACATTCAAGGCAAATCCACCTAAAAGAAGCCACACATCATTACAGGAATACCATGTAGGTACGGAAAGGACACACATCATAACTGAAAGGCATGTAGAGGACACACTGAATACCTTAAAGGCACGGAAAAGACATAAAGCATACTTTAAAGGCACGGAGAAGAAACAAAATATCATAAAGGCATGGAGAAGACTTATAGTATACTTTCAAGGCACAGACAGGACACACAGCGTATCTTAATGGCACGGAGAGGACGTAAAGCATATCTTAAAGATGCGGAGAAGAAACACAACATACATTAAAGGCATGAAGAAGGCACACAGCATACGTAGTACCTTCAAGTCACGGACAGGACACAGTGAATACCCTGACGGCGCGTACAGCACAGACGGCATAACTTGAAGGCGCGGACAGCACACACGGCGAAGACACACAGCATAACTTAAAGGCATGGAGAGGACACACGACATACTTCGTAGGCACGGAGAGTACACACGGCATAACTTAAAGGCGCGAAGAGCACACACGGCACGCCATAAAAGCACGGAGAGGACATGTAGCTTACCTAAAGGCGTGGAAAGCACACACGGCATACCTTAAGGAATGGACCGCACAGAGGCATACCTTAAAAGCAACGAGAGGACACACGTTCAATTCTCATACTCTTCACTTCCTACAGTTTCGCAGAATCGAACTGACGGAAAACTTAGTTTGGATACTGCAGAGACATTCATCACTTCGAGAAATGCTGACTAATGACGTCAGAGTCCCGATGTTTGTAGTTATATCTGAGTGCCAGCCGAAAGGTAAATTATGTGCCTCATCTGACATAAGAGGGGCTAACCGCCACGGACCGCCGAACTCCCATTAGCGATGATTAGGTCTATGCAATGTTAGTACAAAGGCACATAGGAGACATCTGAGAGTCTCACAGCAATGCTGGTAGGACTATTAACACTGTGCGAAGTTACTGTAGGTAACGACGCTCCCAAGGAGATCACTGCCTCATTCTTCAGGTTATAAGAAACTCACGAAGGACTCTTCAAATGTACGGACGAGCAAAGATGAGTTGAAACATTTCTGTATAGTAAATGATTAGATCTAAATAATAAATCAGTGCATAAGAAATAAATTACTTGACGATCACAATACTGCTAAATTTTGGGTAGATTTTATGGAAAGAGAAAAAACAAGAAATAGTAGTTTAGGAAGTGAAAGAAGAATTGGTATAACTAGTGATGTGTAGATTATGGATATATAACATGTAATATTATACACGTGATATGTCTTAAAGTTTAGTGCCACAGATATGTACAGCAAATATCGTAGCGTCTGCAGTCACGTACCTAGCAAATAAGTACTTGACAGACAATTGTTATTATTTATATTGTTATTACTAATGAGATGTACGGAGTTCACCAGTCTTCATTTAACACTGCTCAGAGAGACGTCATTTCGCCTTAATGTGGACACAATTCAGTGACCAAGAGTTTTATGAACGTTGCCTGGAATCAAAGCAAGGTTCTCAAAGCAGGACTATCAAATTAAGTTTTTTCTGGCATTTGACGCCGTATATTCTGGTAAAATTTACCGCTTCAGAAGCACATATTGTCTCCCTCCTGTCCATCTTGAGGATAGAGACAGAAACTTGCTCCGAGGCTTCAGTAGGCCCATATTTCCACCAGACCATTCGGTTTCAGACAACATACTCGGTCCTCTTCGACTTCGCGTCACACTAATTAAATAAACTGAAGTCAATTATACTTCAAGCTCTAGAGCTGCAAATAAGCCTCGTTAAATGAATGGAGCAAAGTCTTTCCTGAGAAGCTAACAGTTGCTCAGTAAGTCATTAAATTCTCTGTCACGTAACTTTGTGTTTTAGATAAGACGCAGTCCGAAAAACAAAAACTATGTAGATACATGTCGCATAAATATGATACACTTATTTTAAGGAAATGTATTCTTTACAGTAGCTATTCTTGTTTATCCCCGACCCTTAACAGTTGTCAGTTTCGTTACTTTTCCCAATTTTACTGTTAAAATATCAATATACAAGTTCAAGCGATGTAATATGAATTTAAGCTTACTGACGTATTTATAAGGACCAGTCACTGGTCCCTTTTCAGGGCCACACTGATCCACTCCATACTTCCATTTTAATGTAATTTTCCTCTTCGTCTGTCCCCCAGCATTCGTTTTCGTTTCGATGCCCATCGTAACATGCTCACGCACTTTTTACCTTCTATGAGTGGCACATTCTTCGCCACCAAAATATACCGAGCCAAAGTTCAAATGCATGAAGCCGATATTGACGCAACTTTGCTGTTTGTATAACCTGATGTATTTGACGACCAATTTAAAAGGGAAAAAATGAAAGTTAAAAATAAATTCCTGCGAACGTGGCGTCACATCTCTTTTTAACGTTATTGAATATCCACATCAGAGCAATCTATAAGAGGAGCTTAAACTACAACACATTATGTTATTTATATAAACAATTTTTCGATAAAAATCAATGCAATTATAGTGTGATAAAGGCTGTTTTAACGTAACTGCTACACGCCTGGTAAATATGGATACCGTGTTTCACACAGATGACAATCATGTTTCTAACTTCAGTATAAGACACATTTTCTGAATTTCATTTCTCTATACTCTCATCGGCGTCATATATCATAACACGGCATTCTGACTTACAGGTTGGCCAGTAAAGTGTGACGACTTGTCCTCTATAAACTCCACACGGAATGGCCTGGAAATAAATCGGGGACTCATCGGTTAAAGACGGGCGACGAACCACTAGAGCCATGTCGCGGCTTGCTGTATGCTGGAGCATAGAGACAGCTTGTTACCAACCTTAAAGATGTTATAATTTACAGATGTGAAAAACGAGTCTTATCATTTGGTCCGTCACAGAAAACACAAAATCGCTGCGGAAGCGCACGTTCCGGTTGATAAGCCTTCGCGTGCCTCTCATGGAGGTTTCTGGTGTAGAAGAAACGGCTTTTAAAGGGTATTCCCTTACAATGTCCGTCTGATGATCTGAAAAACGCAGCCTCTCCTCGGCCTGTACGTGTATATCCTGCCTTCAGTATCTTCCGACAGCTTTTTACCCAGATGGTTGCATAATGCGCAGGAGCACCTTTTTCATTCGGTTTGACGTTATGGAAATATTTACTCAAAAACAACATCTCTAAGCACACACTGCCGCTGTTACGCATGTCGTATACACTGCAAGTACTGACTTGTTTAATAACATAGGAACAAAATTCGAATGAAACCTGTAACTTGCGTAGAAAAACAAATAGAGATAAAACAGACCTTTTATACATAACAACGGTCTCCGAATTGCCCTTCAGGTTTCGGTAATGTGTAGTGTTTCAACCGCAAACCTGCTATTGCGCTCACAACGTAAAATACATATTTTATGTGTACGTATGAGTGTGTGTGTGTTTGTGTGTGGTGTGCGCATGCGCACCACCTAATGCAAGGCTGTACATTATGCGTTAGCAGGGCCCACGCAACATTCGTCGACAGTGTATGCGTATATAAATATTGAATTACAAACTCTGACGGCTCGTGTACTGGCAGGTTATCCTCTTGTTTTTCAACAGACCTGTGTCTGCTACAATGTCTGCTACATTGTGTCCCTGCTCGTTAAGCCGGTGGTAATATTTGTGCATAAGGCGCTTCTTAATACAATACAGTCGTCCATCTTATTAGTATTATGGACGTCCTTAATTCTAGACGTATTCGGCAAGTGTCAGTTTAGAACGCCTGTCCACAAACCAAGTATATTTACTACAAGCGGACGAAAACTCTTCCGTGCCAGAAAGCCAATTTTGCGATAGTATCTTTAACGTTGGCTACGATTCTTCTCTTCTATATCATTTTGATCAGTCATATTAAAGAATAATCCTTGTAATTCTGTTACATATTTTAGAAATCAATGTTACTCATAGTTGAAAAGAGGAGTAGAAAGTGCTAACAATAAACATAAAAGGAACGTTATGCTTCAGTCAGAATAGTAGGGCCTACCTCAGGGGAAACCTCAAGATAGCAGCACTGCACACTACGTGTTGCTATGCAATGAACCGTAGTGTCTCAGTAACTTATCCTAGACACTAAACTTGTTACATTTAGTACTATATTGTATTACGAGTCTCTTTATGAATTTACAAGCACTTTATTGTTTACGGGCAAAATGTGCGGCAATTGTGGCAACAAATTTCCGTTCAAAGTTGACTGAAGTTTAGTGTTGTTATTTACATAACCATTCTACCATTCCATGTAACATACTGAAGACAGCTAAGGAAAGTGTATTTATAAACAAATAATCAATCTTTCTGCTGGTAAGTTATACAAACATTTATTCTTTCTTTAAGGACGCTGACAGTGTCCATACAGCTTACAGAGCATGAGTAATAGGAACAGTGAATAATGTACTAAAAGGATCAAGAGACACTTTCGTAGCTTAATGACAATGAAAAAACACACAATACAGGTCGGTTAGAAGAGTCGATGTCCAGTTCGGAATGCGGAAAGGCAATCTCCAGAACATGTCAGAAACCAGAGAGTTACAGCCAAGTTACTCAGTCACTAAATGTACAATAACCCGCAAAGTGTAGGCAAGTATTTTTTTTGTGACGCTGCGGCCGAACGCGGGCCATGGCTTCCTCAATCTTGAGGATTCTAGATCACAAACGACGCACCACCGTCAGTAGGCCTCCTCTGGACGGGTGATCAGCACGTCGCAGAGGCCCCAACTGACAACACACAACACTCACAATAACCATGTCCACGGCGGGAGTCGAACCCACAATTTCAGCAAGCGAACAGCCACACACCTTACGCCTTAGACCGCGCGGCCACTGGGATCGGCAGGGAAGAATATTAGATTCTTGTAACGGGGAGCAGTAGCGCCTAGCATTATGACAAACTGCGAAGCCTCTGACGTCACAGTTTCCGCTATGCCAGTGCCTTCGAGTTAATGGGACAGACCACCAGAACTTCCTCGTGTCTTCGACAGAAAGACACAGATAGCGTTGTCTGGTGGTGTGGAAGTCTCGAGAAACGAGACAGCGTTATACAGGGTGTCCCAGGAGGAAAGGACCTAACTTCGGGAGAGTGTTCCTTAGGTCAAACTATAACGATATAACCCAAAACACCTATATCCAAAGTTCAATGGTTACGGAGATATTGACCAG
>Ga0123353_10007573_pt1 | contig 14711 bp, 17 predicted proteins | sample TergutLab28metaG_3_FD_92763 | JGI IMG/M metagenome (GOLD analysis project Ga0123353, IMG submission 92763) | Labiotermes labralis P3 segment gut microbial communities from Petit-Saut dam, French Guiana - Lab288 P3 | ecosystem: Host-associated > Arthropoda: Insects > Digestive system > Gut ... | reverse complement strand
TTTCATGTCCTTAACAAGGCTTGCTGACTTCTGCATGTATTGGGAAAACATATTTACTATTTGATCGTTCACGTTTCGCTCCTTTTTAATTGAAGTTATCAGTCCCGGGACCATAAACTAGATCCCGCATATAGCCGCGAACCCTTGCCGCACGTTTCTCCTGGTCTGCTGTTTTTTGGGTCGGCCGCTTGATAAACGAAGCAAATTTGTAGTGCCCCGTTTTCGCTGCTTCCTCATCCGCAATAGCCCCAGTAGCCTGGTCAACACCCATCTGTTGCTCCGCTGCAATTTCTTCCAGCGCCGCAATCGTCTCCTCCTGGGGGACACCCTGCTCTTCCATCGTCTCGACAATCATCGCAATCATTTCCATCACCTGCTCTTCCGCTGCCGGATCCATCCCGCCTTCAGGGGCAGCTACATCGCCTTCAGGGGGCAAAGCAGCATCATCAGCGGGCGCAATCGCACCGGCATCAACACCGTTAGCCGCCAAGGACTGATCCAATAGCATCTGTGCTTCTTCAGGGGTCGGTTCACCCTCACCGCCCATCGGCGCTGGTGCTTGCATCGCCGCAGCGGCCTCTGGATCAATCACATCATCCGAAGCCTGCTTTTGACGGCTCTGCGCCAGGTCATAAGCGACCGCATCTGCCGTATAGAGGGCACGATCCACAAAAGAAAGCGTTTCTTTTCTCACCAGCTGATCCGATGAGACGGAATCTGCTGCGGCCATCTTTGCAGCAGCAGCAAGAAGCTGTGCCTGGGTGAAAAGAGGTGCCTGTTTTGCAGGGACGGGGTCCGCACTCGGCACCGGGGCAGCTTTCGAGGCTGCCGCTGCTTTGTGCGCTTCGCCCATATCTGCACTCGGCACCGGGGCAGCTTTCGAGGCTGCCGCTGCTTTGTACATCTCGTCCACAATCGTTTGACCGAGTGTTTCGAGTTCGGCAAATCGCTGCATCAGCGAAGCCGCTTCTTTTTCTATTTTCAGTTTCTCGTCAACATCCGGCTCGCTCGCCGCATCTTGCGGGTCCGTCACCGTTGTTTCCGGCTCACCGCCGCTTTGGAAAGCATCCTGCACACCTTCGGCGACGGTAATCTCCAAAGCATTGCTTGTATCCGGTTCAGCACCGCGATCAGGAATCGCCGTATCCTTTTGGTTACGGATCAAATCCTGCTGGGCTTCCATACCGAAGTCAGATATACCGGCTTGCTCATAGCCTTCGCCGGTGTTTTGCAATTTCGGATCTACCTTTGGCTCATCGCCCCCCGTCGTCTCCGCATTATCGTCGCTATCAGGAGAGAATTGCGAAGCCTGTTTTCTCTGGATGGTTTGGATAATACCCTTGTCCAGCATATCTTTCATACTGGAAATCGTTAATTTTTCTTTTCTCATTAGAATTCGATCAAATTGAAAATTTTCAAGCGACACACCTACCATACCAAAAGTGTCTCACCCGACAGAATCGGGCAATGACACGGTTTGCAGGATTGCTGCTTTTTCTCCAAATTCCTGCAACGCCGCAGGAAAACAACACAAGGCTGCCGCTTTATACAGCGCGTACGATTCCGCCAGATCACGGAATTGCCGCACTTCTATAGGGGCAGATTGATTCATGTGGGTAAAAACACCTTGCCGTACTAATGCTGCTGTTTTCGCCCTATCCATCTGGTGAGGGGTGAGCGAATGTACAGGTAGGTACCATTCCGCTAATTTCGATTGCGATATTGCCGCTAACTTCGATAACAATGTTGCCGGTAGGGCAAGGGATGTATTGGTGTACCGGTCATAGGTGTCCCGATAAATATTTTTTGAACTGCACCGAATATCTGTTCCGGCGGATTTGTCCATTCCCATCGCCAAGGCAAATGCCTCTGGGGAGAGTAACAGACCATGTTGCGACAATCGGGACAGAGCAGGGAACTTTTCCTCTGGCAACATCCCGGCAATTTTTTGTCCTAGTGATATATCCGAGGGTGCGGCATAGAAACCGTACCCCAGAAAAATATCTGCATCTGTATTTTGATTGAAAGCAGTTTCTATTGCCGCAAGTTTCTGCAAACGTGCCTTCATTCTTTGTGTGTAGGTCAACGGCACCGTCGCAGAAGCAGTTACGTTTAGGTAATCCTCTGCTGACTTCTCCAAAGAGGCCGTTTTACGGGTAGAAGGGAGGTAATCAGCGACGAAGCCATAGGCAGTCCGATCCGCTGGGATACCCACTGCGGATATATCAAAGAAGGTAGGGGCGATGTTATCTACGCATTGCACCTTGCCGCTCTCCGCTACTTTTGCTAATCCATTCTTACAGCCGAACCCCCATTCACCTGTCTTTGGGTCACGGCAATTTGTCTCGTCACAGTACTCTGCCGTCGTTCGGGCGCTATTGCGGCAAAAGTTAGCGCAGATGTCCCTGGAGATAGAACAGCCCATAGAAACAGCGATCTCTGCGTTCTTTTCCAGCTTCTCCAAAAACTCGTTAGGAAGCACAAGCCCCGCATTTTTTTTAGCCGCCTTGCTGTTTGTATTGGCGATAACAAGAAGCTCCACCCGGTGCATTTTATCGTTGTAACAAGCGGAAGCTATCTTACCGAAGTTGATCTTTGGATCCCGATTCCGGTGATGGGCATAGAACTTTCCGTCAGTAGCAAAGGTTGAATGATAATCCCGAAGTGTCTGTTCGGAGAAGGCATCGCCTTTGCGGTTCCCGCCGTAGACTTCATAGGCCCCTATCGCATTGATATGAATGGGCATCTCCCCATCGGCAAGTTTTACTTCCCGCATCTCATGCAGGAACTTTTCCGAAGCAGCTGTCTTTTGAAAGAAACGATGACCATCTGCTTGGGTCAGACCACGGGAACTCATAGGGACAATGTGTCCTATACCTTGGTCAGCAAATGAATCCCAACTGCCTGCTTCAATCTCCTTGTACATGAAGGCGATTGTAACAAAGTCGTTGAAGCGGCAAGTTATTTCTTGACCACTGTATTAGGCAACATCTGCCACAGGGTCGAAAGTGCCGCAGGGAGAGCAGCAATACCTGCGCCATAAAGACCCCCGCGCAAAGCGAATTTTCCCCCCGGTCCTTTAAGGAACTTCACCTTATCCGGCTTCTTAATTAGGTCACTGAAATTACTCAGATCGTTTTTCAATGTATTCTTTACTGCCTGCGAAAGAGGCTGCTTAGGGGGCGTAGGTTGCTTCTTCACAGGGGGAGGTTGCTTCTTTGTGGCGTATAAGCCGCTCTCCAACATCTCCTGCAAAGGTTGCGTATTACCCTTCGTAAATTGAGTAATTATGTCGGATTTCGGTAAGGTATTCGCCTTGACATGCGACTTCACTGCCGTCCGATAACGGGACCAAAACTCAGGCTTCCACTCTCCTACGCCCTGCACACCTTTCGTTGATGCCATATTATTGAAGAACTTATTGATCGCCTCTTCCCTCGCTTTCCGAATTTCCTTCCTACGCGCAAGCCCCTCCATGCCATACCCAACACCACCGATACCAGCGCCTACGCCCGTACCAACGGCGGCACCGCCTGGAATATCCCACGCCATATTCCAAAGACCAGGTGCTCTCGCCTCACCAGGCATCACCGGTGCATTATCCGCAAATTTCTCCCTAAGACGGGCTGTTATTTTTGCCCGAACTTCCAGCGCAGGTATGTCGAATCCAAAATTCGCTTCCTTACGTTGTGCCCGTTCCTGGCAATACTGCTGTAGTCTCTGTCCCCATTCTGTAAAGATCATGTCCGCCCTTTCGAAAATTATTTCCTGTCCGCCCCTGTCGCCACGCCGTACCTCCGCATCAATGACTCATCCATCTTCAGCAGTGGTTCCAATTCTGTCGGGGCAAATCGCCCCTGGGTCATATGTTGCTGCAGCAACGCCTTTGCAAAAGCCTTATCCCGCATCAAATGCGGGGCTGTCTTAGCCAGCATACTGTACGCCTCCAATAAATCCGGTGTGGAGTAGGCTTTCAGTATTTCATCATTGACCTTGAAGTCATTCAGCATAGAGTACACGGCGATGTTCTTAGCGGTCAGTGCGGACATTGGCGAAGCCAATCTACCATACTGCCGGTTCACTTCATCGGCATCCTCCTGCAACCTTGCTTTATGCGCATCAGAATACAGGGGTCGTTTCTCCCCGGTAAACCACGGCTGCGAACCTAGTTCCTGGTACTTGCCTACAGTCTCTTTGGGGGTATTCACTATTTTACGCCCTACATCCACCGCCCCGCTGAATAGGCCGGACACCTTCATCCAGTCTGCCTTCTTCCCCCGTGGGCGATTTTTGTACGTATCTAGTAATTCATCATAATAGGCTTTCGCCTCATTGGCATAAATGGTCAGTTCGGCCGCCTTTTCCATTTGGTCATGAACTTCCTTCGCCAATCCTACAAATTCGTGCTGCCGGGACACCGCCAGCAGGTCATATTTGGCGGTCTTCACCGCTGCCGTCAATACTTCATGAATATAGGGACGCACGATTTCCTCTACACCCGGATAAAAAGCACGCATCGACGCTAACCCAGCTGCCTTGTAGCCTGAATCTTCAAATTGGCGCTGGATCCTTTCGCCCAGTTGCTGTGCCATTCCGCCCAAACGGGCATATTCCCTAGAGGCCTCTGCCCGGGCATTTATTTTTTTCACTTCGGATTCCTTCAGCATTTCCTTCAATGCCGCATCTACCATCCCGCTCAGTTCGGGGGACATCATTTTCAGTCCGGCACAGGATCGCTCTTCGTCTGTTTGCGGAATCGAATGGACAAATCCGTCGTCTTCGTTATCGCAACAATCGCACTCCTCCTCGCAACCGCAGTCTTTTTTCTTCGGTGCCGAAATGGAGACGGTAATGCGTGTCATCGATACACCGCTGCCTGGTTTGCGTAACTTCTCCAGGATGGATTCTGCATCTTCGCTCTCCGCCTTCTTGACCGCCGGGGAGAACAATCCCGTTATCTCCTCTGATGTCAACGTAGACAGGTCTTTATTGAGATTCCGCAAATCGAACGGCAATTTTGCGGAAGCCGTCTTTATCCCGTCCTTATCGGGGGATACCGATGCTTCTTTTTTAGGCATATCGGAATGCCCGCCAAAAACAATTTCTTTTACTTTGACCGGATCGGGAAGATCATATTCGGCTAGACGGGCAAAGGGTCCTCCTGCGGATGCCCGTTTCTCCGAAGCGATCCCAGCGGAATAGGCATAAATGAGCAAATCGGTCTGGTGCTTTGTCAGACTAGCTGCCGAGGCTACCTTGGCCACAGCATCCGTAGCCGAATACCCCTGCGACGTAAGATAAGTAACGTCCTCGCTTGCTTCTTGAAGACTCTCCACCATTGACTGGGACATGGGTGTGGCTTTCGACATCACTTTCCTTTATTGATCAAACTGTATTTTCTAATAGGAGGACCTGATCCCCTGTGGGTTCCATTGTAACCGGTGAAACAATCCGGCTCATTGCTGTTTGTGCCCATTGCTCCAGATTCTGCATCAAAGCAAATTGCGTATCCTCCTGCTCTTCCGCAGCCAAGGAATACGCCAATTTCATAAAGGACTCAATACCGACATCACAGTAACTCTGTAAATAGGCGGACATCATCCCTTTACGGCGGACATTGGTAAGGTAGGCCTGGGTGATATATTTCGTCGCCGCATCGCGACCCTCCGGCATTGCATCTGCCAGCATACCCGAATACAGCAATTCCACAACAACCGGGCTGGAATAGAAACCAACTAGCCGCAAGACACAAAGTGCCCGTGAAGAAAATGACCCGCGAACTATAGAAGCATCTGTTACTTCCGCTTTCTCCGGGTCGCTGAATATATCACTCTCCACCGCTGTTGCCCGTAACCTTGACGGCTCCATAATCTGTGAAGCGATAAAAGAGGACATCTGCCTTCGGTCGGCAATATCAAGGAATAGATCCCGGTAATACTTCTGCTGGGTCTCATTCATACCCGTCTGATCCGTGACCATCTTAGGGTCGACAGAGCGGCACAGCATCATCGCATCGGCAAGGGCAAGTTCTGTAGCGTTTAAGGTAGCATAGGCTAGATGGACACGGAATAGGTCGGGATACTTGCCCCGTATCTTTTCTAGTTCCGGGTAGGTCTCGTACTCCCGTAACCGATAGAACATGTCAGAATAGTCCTTGACCAATTTATCATCCGTAGTACGGAAGCGGCGGCTCCGCGGTGCCGCTTGGCTCAATGCAACTGCACGTCGAAATCGCCAATCCAATGGTCGGCGGGGTTCGTCTGCCCGTAATAGTGCCTCTTCAATATTCACAAGACATCCATTGTAGCCAATTACTGTACGTCGTACAGAAACAGGAACACAAAAAAGCTCAAGTGGGGAAAGAAAAAAGCCGATGAACCAAGCACAATGATCCGACAGAAAACAACACGTGACGGTCTATGTCCGAAATCACCGAACAAAAAATAATTCATGACTTAGCGATGGCAATGGCGAAACTGGCAATGGGAAATACCCCATGCCGCGACAAAATTAACACCGCTAAACGATCACGTGACCACCTCGAAGCCTATATGGTTGCGAGAAAAGCAATCACGGAAGATCTGTTGACCAAGTATGCCGACGTTTTCCATCCGTCGAAATAGGCGTGTACTTCAGCTCCTCTGCCGCCTCCGAGAGAACATACTCACCTTGAAGATAAGTGAACTTCTGATCCGCGAGAAGTTTCACTACTGCCATAATCGCTTTATTGATTTTACGCTCCTCTTCGGCCCACCTCGCCATCTTTTCCTGATATTTTGTGTCTGTCTCCACGGGAGCCTTGCCTTTCGGGTAATGACATTTTCTATATTCTACCGCGAAGCAAATCGGCTGCCAATTACTGTACGTCGTACAGAAATGGCTCAAGCAAAGAAGGAGAAAAAGCCGATGAACCAAGCACAATGATCCGACAGAAAACAACACGTGACGGTCTATGTCCGAAATCACCGAACAAAAAATAGTTGAAGCCCTTGCCCTTGAAGTCGCAAAAATCGTTGTGAGCGGACCCGCTTACCCAGACGATGTGAGACTAGAGACGCTGGCACGTAACATCACTGACGCTTACGTCAAGGCAAAGAAGGAGGTAGCCAAAACTATGGCTCGTAGTAGCGACGGGTCTTTTTGACCACAGCGATAGGCGACTGCCTTAACACACCTATAACTTCGGTTAAAAGGTTTTCACCGGTGAGGACAGTGAAGCCTCTTTCCGTGAGAAGATCAGTGACATCTAAAATTGTCTTCTTATAGACTTGATAGTCCGGACGGATAGAATCGGGCTGTTCGATTTCTTTTTCTGACATGTGCTTTCGTGAGGGTGAAAGGAATTTCGCTGCATTCTACCGCGAAACAAATCGGCTGCCAATTACTGTACGTCGTACAGAAATGGGTTCACCTACCTTCCGCCACAATCACAATATCGGCGACGGTTCCATCGGGCACAGAGCCGCCGACGATCACTGCACACAGCACCCCCAACTTAGACAACTGTGCCGTTGAGTACATTGCCGCCGTGATGTCTGTCTTCCTGTACATAGGCGGGCCGGCTGTTGTAGGCATCACCCCTTCAAGGAATGTGTACATAAAGGCGCCTATTGGATCGACTTCAGGGGACACCATCGTAAGTAAAACCTGCCCCGACGGACTTACACCTTTTAACCCCAATGAAACACTCGTCACTCTTCCTTCCGTCGGAGCAGGAAATTCAGCATAGACACATGTGGGATCGCCGGGCACCGCTTTCAACGTTACCCTTGCGGCGCATCGTCCCTCTGTCACGGCAACGAGGTCAGTTGCCGCCGGATACTTTTCTGTCTTAATCGAAGTGTAATTAATTTTTGTGTCCGCCATAATTTTTCAATTTTTAAAGTGAGCCAAAATCCTCGCCAATATCGGTGGCGTGCTCCAGGGAAAGCCGCGATTCCGGCCTAATATCCCGCTGCCGCAAATAACATACGAAATCACCGAGCCGCTGGAACAGTTCCAGCAACATTTCCTTGAATTCCTTGAGTTCCGATTCGCCGAACCGCTCCTCAAAAGCATCTACCCGCCAAAGTACCTGCATATAGAGCCGCCCCAAAGCATCGCACGCCTTTTCAAAAACGGAAACGTACTTTGAGATAATTCCATCATCGTCGATTTCCCGGAGTAGGGACATCAGCATCTGCGAACTCACAAACTCCCGCTGTCCTGAGTCCGAAGCCTGTGTCGCCATTTGCAGATCATACGCATTCGGCATCGGCGGCTTGGAGCCTTCCACGTGCAGGTCAACATCTACTGCTCCTGGATTAAAATCCCGATTACGCCGGGACGAATCATCATTCGCCAGTGAATCCACCCGCTCCGATGTGAACAAATCATGTTCGATGTCCAAGCCAGTAAGCCAATCTGTCGATCTATCCTTTGCCGGGAAGTTGACCGCAATGGAATCCATAGAGGGGCGGCCGCTAAAGGCTACTTTCTCCCTACGGTATTCTGCCTGAACGGGATATTTTGTATCAGCTTCTGTCAGTACTGTCTCTGCATTCCCTTCGGACAGGTGGTACTCCTTCATCAACATTTCCAATGCCGAGGATTTCTCCATTTCCGGCAATCCATCAATGGCGTACCTGCCGGATGATCTATCCCGCTTCTGTACGCGGAGAGGAATCGTCTTTTCGTAAAGTAATTCCTCCCATTGTAACAACGAGCCCAGTATCCCTCTGTCTTCTATATAAGCCGTTATTTCGGTGTCAGTGGGGGTTATCATTATGTTCGAGTCGGGAATATCCTTAAATCCAGATACCCCTTCCGTCTTCACGGCAGCAGTCCCCCAAGACTGAAACTGACCACTGTCCGTCTCGAACCAATCCTCACGACACACCGATCCCTTTGGAATCACCAAAAAACGCCTTTTCTTCTTGGAACGGTCATCGTCGTCCTCTTTTTTTGTGAAATCCTCGCGATAGCCGCTACTGGTAACCTCTTTAAACCAATCCCCATCGGGCTGTGCCGTATCGACAATAATATCCTGTGAGGGTGCCTCTGTGTATGTCTTTGCCTGTAAATCGAACACAACCCACGTCCTCGATTGGGACCAGGAGCCACAAGACCAGCCTTGGACTACCGCGCATTTCTTAAACGTCCTATCTGACATGAACACGTTGTACAGTCCGGGCAACATGGGATTTTGAATATTCCGTGTCTTCGTTGCCTTCATCAGCATAGCCAGTTTCGTCTGATCGCGGGTATCGGAAACATAGTACCCCTTGCGATGCAGGCTATCTATGACCTCCGTCGGCATAAAACCAAACTGATGATCCGGTATTTCACTGGCAGTTTTAACAGAAACAGACCCCGCATCCGGGGCGGCTGCTTTCTTAGTGCGGGCATCCATGTACTGCTGCAGTGTCGGTAAGGCGACTGGGGCCAGCCCTAATTTCTTGGCAATACTTGCCCGCTTTTCCCATTCCTTCTTCAAAGAACGAATATTGTTTTCCCCCATCGTATAATCCAGTAACCGCTGGTACACGGGATAAATATCGCTCCAAATCGCGGCCAATTTTGTTGCCTTAGCGCTTAGGTTAAACAGATCAGACGGATCCAAATCCGCCATTGCCTGGTTGTACCGCAATGAACTCGCTACGCATATCGGTGCCGCCGCCTCCTTGAACACCCGCCTTAAAGCGTCCTCCACGATCGGCTTGGGAAGTCCAATCGGCCGGCAGGCAGAGCTCAATTTCAAACCGCCTAGCATCTGATCACCGCGTAAGGATGCCCGTTGCCGAATTTTGGATTTATCCCGTAGTTCTATTTTTCCCGGTTCCGAAGGACGCCGGGATAATAGATAGTTCACCTGCTTTTCATCCGAGGGTACAAATCGGTCCTGGGATACCAGGTACATAAGTTCGTAGCCCTGTAATTCCCCATTGATACAAAAAACGGGAATGTAGATCAATTCCTGATCTGCCTTAAACGCAAAAATCCCACAAGCACGGGTATTGTCGCTTGTTTTTTTCAAAAGCTGGAAGCCAAGCCAATAGGGCATTAAGGCAGGCGCCCTTGCAGCAATCTGCCTTTCTGCCAACTGCTCCAATGCCACTTCTATCTGGCTTTGATCCGGCGCATCAACGGTATCCGCCAATTTTATACGCACAGGCCCTTTGACAAAGATGTCCGAAGGCTGCGGAACTAAGGAGGCAACCTTTACTTCCGCCTTCTTCTTAGATGACTCCTGATGCGCCTTCAAACTCTCGTTGAAGGATTCCGAAAGTATCTCCATCGCCGAAGCGAACCAGCCGGTTGACGATTGCGGGTTGTCCGCACGTTCATGAGGACCAATGTGGATTACGGTCATATTTAACAAACTACAGAAAAAACCAGACTTTATTCTACTAAAATCGTCGAAGCCGCTTGGAAGAAGTGTGAAAAAGCCGGACAAGCGATGCAAACGCTTATCCGGCGAAATCCTTCAATCGAGAACCACTCATAGAGAAAGGAATGACAACTATGGAAACCATATTCGTCATGGCTGTATTGTACTTGATTCTTCGCAAATCGCAAGAATTCCCACTAGCATGTGTCCGGCTGCTAGAGGCTATCCACAGCCGGATACACAAGCCCAATCACAAACCACCGATGATCGAACTGCCGAAAAAAGAAGATTACGTGACGCCGCGAATGATCAGTGAAACCACCGGTTTGTCCTATCCCTTTATCCACAAACTGATCGTACAGGGCGATCTGCCGGCGGTGAAATACTCATCCGGCGGAAAGAAAGCGCACTACCTTGTCTTGAAAGCGGATTTCGTGAAATGGTTTGAAGAACGACAAACGATAAAAAAACAGTAGGGTGAATTGTCATTTCTTCCTTCCTTACTTGATCTTTTCTAATCGTCTTTCGATGGCTTGCCTGACAATCAAGCGACCAAGATTGAGCAACACCGAGCCCCTGGGACGAACACAAGAATCGCTGAGTGGGCGAAAATCTAATTTTTTGCCGATCTTTTGCTCAATTCGCCGGTCGATCTCCTCCCAATCCATATCCGCAATTTCGTTGAATGGAATGCCGGTATCTTCCGTAATCGACTGTTGGGTATCCGCAGGCAATTGTGACATTTTATATATCGAGACTGATGGGATGATAAGAAAAAATCCAAAAATTGTCAATACCCCCTGAATTCCCCCCATTTCTGCGTTATATTCCTATGGAGGGTGCCCTAGCCCCCTCTTGCTTTGCCGGGCAAATCCGGCAAAATGAATGAAAGAAAGGAGAGCAATTATGGAATCTGCCGACACAAGAACGGATCGACGGGAACAACTGTCGCTGCGAATAGAAGAGCAGAAACAGCGCTGCATGATATCGGGCTTAGATATATTGGGAGAAATCCATCAATGGCTTTTCCCGATGCACGTCACCTTTCCTCGCCCCCGCCCACTCCTACCGTGGAAAGTATTTCCACTATCGATAAAGTTCACTGCCGCTGTTGCCAAGCTCGCCTACCTACGAGTTACCAACTTGTGGTGAATTCGGTCTCAGTCTATTCAGTAAGTAAGTACTCAGCGACATCCCGCCGGTAAAGCCGTATACGATGGTAGGTTGTCCGGGAAGAAAAGTGCCCGCCGGTGTAGAAGACACCGGCGGGCGAACGGTTCTAACAAATTTACACACTGATGACAAACCATCGGAACACGTCCGTGCGCGTTGTACTTTCGTACAACGAAGCATTGAAAGAATTGTACAACGAGCGTCTCACCGCTGCAAATGATTTGCAGGCAAAGGTAGCAATATCTTGGCAACGTAGGGACGCGAATAAGAAGCCCCGGCCTTCAGGCTAGGGAGTTTCACAAAAAGAAAACGCCAGCCACTCCCATCCCTCCTGAATCTGTCCCAGCCGCCAAGGAACTTCATGATCGGTCACTTGCTCAATCATCATCGGGACATCGGAATGATCCACGAAAAATTCAGTATTGATGGCGGAAGTCGAGGAATCCAACTGGATCTCCTGCCCCGGATTAACATAGAAAACGCCGGCATTTTGCAGGCGGGGAAGGATTTTCTTGTTCTGCTCGATTTGTGAAGGGTCGCATCGCCGCCCGGTCGCTCTCTCCAAAGCTCGCACAGCATAGGGATTGGCGGTGATCAAACCATTTGCAAAACTATCCGAAAGATGACATGCCGCCGATAACAGGTTATGAGCAACCCTATTTCTTCGGAAATTCTGGCTAACGACCAACTGGGTAGTCCAGGTGATCGTCTGTTTTTCAAAAGGAAGCAACAAAACAATCGCATAGCCGATGAGGTAATCCCCATGACGGGCAGTGACGATCACCGCATTGTCCATTTGGAGCAGTTCTGCGATCTTCCCAGGCGGTAACCGAACATTCTTGCCCCGGAAGTTCAATACCGGATGCGAAAGGCTCCATGTCCCGTAGTTTTTAGAAAACAATGCCGAACACTCCGCCAAAAGCGATCTATCTTTCGCCGCAAAAGAGCCAATCTGCCAATCGAATTGAGGCGATAAAATCGACATGGCGATATTGTACCGAAATTTTGACCCTACCGCACCACGCAAGCCCCTTCCGTAAGGGGAATGGTTGTTTTTTGATTAGGAACGACTAAAATGAAGGACATGCTTGAATTTCTGAAATTGACAAACGTCGGTCCATCGCCAGAAATGCACCTTGATTTTGGGAGCAGGTTGAACGTGCTAACCGGTGATAACGGGCTGGGCAAAAGTTTTTTACTCGACGTTATTTGGTGGGCGCTCACGCACACGTTCCCGGCGGGACTAAATCCTAGAATATCGGGTGGACGTGTAGCAATCCCATCAGACAAACTCGCAAAAATTGCGTACCGTTTTTCGGCAAAAAGTAAAAAAATCTGCGAGACAAGCACGTTCAACTATAAAACGCAATCGTGGTCTGTGAAACAGGGGCGACCGGCAAGTCCCGGATTGGTTCTGTACGCAATGTCTGATGGCAGCTTTGCCGTTTGGGATCCGGCGCGTAATTATTGGAAAAAAAATTATGTAGACACCGTGTCGCAACCAGCGTATGTGTTCAGTCAGAGAGACATTTGGAATGGGTTGCAATCTGATGATGGAGCATCCTTATGCAATGGGCTGATTAGGGATTGGGCGAGCTGGCAGAAGGAGAATGGAGATTCATTTGAAAATTGGAAATTTTTACTTAAAAGCTTATCGCCGGAAAAAGTCCATCACATGGCTCCTGGGGGATTGACTCGCATTAGTTCGAAAGACGTAAGGGATATGCCAACGTTATGTATGCCGTACAAACAGGACGTGGCTATTGTCCATGTTTCATCCGGTATGCAGCGAATGCTTGCTTTGGCGTATACTTTACTCTGGGTTTGGCAAGAACACCGGCATGCATCGAAACTGGCGAAAACGACTCCCACTAACAAAGTCATTTTCCTTATTGACGAAATTGAGGCGCATTTGCATCCTATGTGGCAACGACAAGTTATTCGTCTCGTGCTGTCTGTTATGGAAGTACTTCACCCAAAGGCAAGTGTCCAACTCGTAACTGCCACACACTCCCCGCTCATCATGACATCGTTAGAGCCGATTTTTAATCCAAAGACTGATGCTTGGTTTGACTTAGATTTTTCTCCGAAATCTCACCGCGTTATGCTGGAAAAACGAGATTTTGAGAAGAATGGCAGCGCAGATGCGTGGTTGTCCAGTGGGGCTTTCGGTTTATCGAGTAGCCGTGCCATTGATAACGAAGATTTAATCAACCGAGCATCGAATCTGCTGAAACAACGTAGCCCGTCCATGTCGGAAATACAGGATGTGCATAACCAACTCGTTAATGCGTTGAATCCAATGGACGATTTTTTAATTCGGTGGAAATATATTTGTACGCAAAAAGGATTGTTGAAATGATTCCTGTCAAAATACAACCAGAACCGCCTAATTTTGATGCCAAAGTTCGCCAACGCGGAAATAGATGGTTGCGTCAGAACGGCATCAATGCTAATGCGACTGCTCCTGCATCGTCAAAGATTCCGTCCTATTGGACAGCGTGTCTTGTGGATTTATATCAGGCCTACTCTGGAACGTGCGCTTACTTGGCATTTCACTTTGAACTCGCAAGCAATCCTACCACAGATCATTTTGTACCGAAATCTAATAATGCTGGACTTGCTTACGAATGGAGTAACTATCGGTTGGCGTGTCCGAGAGTGAATTGCAAGAAACGGAACTACACGGGTCTCCTTGACCCATTTCATTTGCTGCCCAATACCTTTGAATTGGATTTGCTAACGGGTGAAATTATCATCAATCGAAAAATCGGCGACAGCTCTTATCAAAAACAGGCGCAGCGTACCGTGGACCAACTGGATCTGAATCATCAACACTATAAAAACATGCGAGCGTCGCATTTCACGCTATACATTGAACATAGACATGCGGACACGTTGAGGCACCAAAACCCATTCGTTTATTACGAAGCACAAAAGCAAGGGTTGTTGTAACTACAGGGGTAACTGCCCATATCGCCCTTACTCAGTCGTCATCGTCCCCATCGTCCCAGATGTTCGGCGTTTCCTGTTTCCGTCGATTGATTTCCTCCATATTGAATACGGGGGACACAATTTTTCCTTTTGTATTCTGTGCGGCAAAATTCGGATCACCGATCACGCCAGACACATAACTGGTCCCCAATGGATTCGCACTGTGCCCACGATG
>Ga0123353_10007572_pt1 | contig 14712 bp, 8 predicted proteins | sample TergutLab28metaG_3_FD_92763 | JGI IMG/M metagenome (GOLD analysis project Ga0123353, IMG submission 92763) | Labiotermes labralis P3 segment gut microbial communities from Petit-Saut dam, French Guiana - Lab288 P3 | ecosystem: Host-associated > Arthropoda: Insects > Digestive system > Gut ... | reverse complement strand
GGGCATTGCAGACCGTCAACAGCGAGAATCTTATTACTGCATGGAATGTCGGCGCTTTCGTCTCGGAGCGCCTCAAAAATTCCGCTTGGGGTAGTAAGACCGTTATGCAGTTATCGGAGTATCTGCGTACGCAAGATCCTACTTTAAGGGGATTCAGCAGGAGTAGTATCTATAACATGGTGTTGTTTTATGACACCTATTCATCTTCTGAATTTCAACAAATTACCGAAAGACTGAATTTAGGTAAATTCGTCCAGGCAGCGTCTGGACAAATTGTGCAGTCAAAAACTGCACAATTAAAAAGTACCGCAATCGTCCCGGCACTGCCTGGACAAATTGTGCAGACAGCGCCTGCACAATTTCCAAATTTTCTCGAATTAACAACATTATCCAATCATTTTGAGATACTTAATGCTTCTAAAACCATAGAAGAACGAATCTTCTACATCCTCTATGCCTATAAAGAAAAATTAAATTACAGAGAAATGCGGCGCTGCTTAAAAAACCACACATTCGCCTCACTAATGGGCGATAAACATAATTTCTCCAAAGGGCTAAAACAAATCTACCCCCAAACCGTGCCAATGCTAAAAGACACCGTTTTTGTAGATTTTCTTGGATTACCTAAAAAACATTCAGAAAAAAAGCTGAAAAAAAGTATCCTGTCTAACGTAAAAGATTTTGTCCTTGAAATAGGTAAAGATTTTCTGCATTACGCAACAGAACTGCCCTTGCAAGTGGGCAATTCCACATACAAAGTGGACTTGGTATTTTATCACAGAGGCTTGCAATGTCTTGTAGCAATCGAATTGAAAACTACAAAGTTTAAGCCCGAATACATGGGGCAGCTTGAATTTTACTTGGAAGCTCTTGACCGCGATGTTAGGCGCAGTAACGAGAATCCAAGCATTGGCATACTGCTTTGTCAGGAAGCAGATCGAAGCGTTGTAGAATACGCGATGAGCCGCAGTTTAAGCCCTACGATGGTTGCGGAATATAAGCGGCAGCTTATTCCTAAAGAGGTGTTGCAGCGGTCGTTGGATGACTTTTGTGATTTTTTAGGATGAAAGTTATTAAGCCCCCGTTTTAGGGTGGGTTGGGTATAATGATACTGCGGTTATTTATTTTATAGATGTGTAAATAGATTTCATTATTAAAGCTCCATTTTCGGATTGTGTCAGGAAGTAAAAACACACAAGACTCTCAAACCGAAAGCGGAGCCTAATCAGGTTTTTGCGTTTTTTTGTTTTGTGTAAAGCGAAATTTTTGTGAAATTTTTATAAATAACGCTCTAAGGAACGATTACAAAATATGCCCGACAACAAAAAAGAACAGGAACGCGCGGAACTGCACCGTACTATATGGGGAATCGCAAACGATCTGCGCGGAAGCGTAGACGGATGGGATTTTAAACAATACGTACTTGGTATGTTATTCTATCGTTATGTATCGGAGAATATCACTGCGTATATCAATTCTAACGAACATGATTCCGGTGATACTTCGTTTAACTATGCGGCTATCTCTGACAATAAAGCCAAAAAAATTCGCGGTGATCTCGTCAAAACAAAAGGCTTTTTCATCCTGCCGAGTGAACTTTTTGAAAGTGTCAGAAACCGCGCGGCTGCGGACGAAAATCTCAACGAAACACTCGAACGTGTTTTCAAAAATATTGAAACTTCGGCGCAGGGAACCGACAGCGAAGCCAACTTTAAAGGGCTGTTTGATGATATAGATGTAAACAGCAACAAGCTCGGCAGTACTGTGGCAAAACGTAACGCGAATCTCGTAAAACTTATGAACGGTATTGCCGATATGAAGCTCGGCGACTATAAGGATAATACCATTGATGCTTTCGGTGACGCTTACGAGTTTTTGATGGGTATGTACGCAAGCAACGCCGGAAAAAGTGGCGGTGAATACTATACCCCGCAGGAAGTTTCTGAACTTTTAACGCGCATTGCCCTCGTGGGAAAAAACGAAGTAAACAAAGTTTATGACCCCGCGTGCGGAAGCGGTTCGCTCCTGCTTAACTTCGCAAAAATCCTCGGTAAAAATAACGTCCGCCAAGGCTTTTATGGTCAGGAAATCAATATTACAACTTACAACCTTTGCCGTATAAATATGTTTCTGCATGATGTGGATTTTGATAAATTCGACATCAGTCACGGCGACACGCTAACCGAGCCGACTCATTGGGATGATGAACCGTTTGAAGCTATAGTATCCAATCCGCCGTACTCAATCAAATGGGCGGGTGACAAAAATCCTTTGCTCATTAATGATCAGCGTTTTTCTCCGGCAGGTGTTCTTGCGCCAAAATCAAAAGCCGATCTCGCGTTCATCATGCACAGCCTTTCATGGCTTGCGACAAGCGGAACAGCCGCGATTGTCTGTTTTCCCGGTATACTCTACCGCGGCGGCGCAGAACAAAAAATCCGCAAATATCTTATTGATAACAATTACATAGATTGCGTGATTCAACTGCCTGACAATATGTTTTTCGGGACGAGTATCGCCACTTGTATCATGGTACTCAAAAAATCTAAAAGCGAAAACAAAACCCTGTTTATTGACGCAAGCCGTGAGTTCGTTAAAGTAACAAACAATAACAAGCTGACGCCGAAAAACATCGAAAAAATTGTAGACGCGTACACAAAACGCAAAACCGTAAAACACTTCACAAAATTAGTTCACAATAACGACATCGCCGCGCAAGATTATAACGTCTCTGTCAGCACATACATAGAACAGGAAGACAAGCGCGAAGCCGTAGACATAACAGTCCTAAACGCCGAAATAGAGCGCATTGTTGCCCGTGGGGATGTTTTGCGGCGTGAGATTGATAAGATAATTGCCGAAATTGAGGGAGGTGCAAAATAATGAGCAGCGAACTGACACTTTATGCTCCGTTAATAAAAGAAGTTAAAGAACTTATTTATCGCCGCCAGTATGAAGCGATGAAGATTGTCAACACTGAGCTTATGCAGCTTTATTGGGAAATTGGTTTCAAAATTGAGCAAAGACAACGCGAACAAGGTTGGGGCAAGTCAGTTGTTGAAGTTTTGGCAAAAGAGCTTCAAAAAGAATTTCCCGGTATGCAGGGTTTTTCAGCGCGTAATTTGTGGCTAATGCGCGGTTTTTACGTGGAATATACGCAAATTACAATTCTGAAACCATCGGGTGCAGAATTAGAAAAATTGCCAAAAACTGCAAAAAAATCTGAATCCGAAAATCTGCACCCAACGGGTGCAGAAATACAACTCGCGCCAATTCCAAAGTTACTATTGGATATAGGTTGGAAGAAAAACATCGTTGTCATGCAAAAATGCAAAGACCCAATGGAGCGTATTTTCTACATCAAAGCCACGCGCCGTTTTGGCTGGACAAAAGACGTTTTGATAAACAACATCGAAAACAAGGCTTTTGAGCGATACTTGGCCAACCAAACAAATTTTGATGATACTGTTCCGGAAAAATACAGATTGCAAGCCAAACTTGCCGTAAAAGACGATTATAATTTTGATTTTCTTGAAATGGGCGTCGAACACAGCGAAGCGGAGCTTGAAGCCGCAATAATGAAAAACATTCGGGCATTTCTTATTGAAATGGGCGGCTATTTTACATTTGTAGGTAACCAATTTCACCTTGATGTAACAGACGAAGATTATTACATAGACTTACTTTTGTATCACAGGCAATTGCGTTCACTTGTTGCCATTGACCTGAAAATCGGCGAATTTAAGCCGGAATACGCCGGTAAAATGCAATTTTATTTAACCGCGCTCAATGAAACCGTGAAATTGTCGGATGAAAATCCGTCCATAGGCATTATTATTTGCAAATCAAAACACCGCACACGGGTTGAATACGCCCTAAAACTATCAAACGCGTCTATTGGAATATCAACATATTCCTACCATGAAAACTTGCCGGAAAATTTACGTACCCTGCTTCCAACGCCTGAAGAAATTGAAAGAATCGTTAGCGGATTTGATGAGGAAAACGAAATTTGGCAGCAAGATGTTGCAAAATTGCAAGATAAGACAGACGCGAGGGATGGCGATGATGAGTAAGGTTCAAGTTGAGGAATTGATTGCGGAGATTTGTCCTGATGGAGTGGAGTATAAATCATTAGGAGAAGTCGGGGAATTTGTGCGCGGCAGTGGTTTGCAGAAAAAGGATTTTACGGAAAATGGCGTTGGCTGTATTCATTATGGACAAATATATACATACTACGGTATTTTTACCGATAAAACGAAATCATTCGTTTCACCTGAACTTGCTAAAACACTGAAAAAGGTTCAAACCGGCGATTTAATAATTGCATCAACAAGTGAAAATGTAGAGGATGTTTGTAAAACCGTTGCTTGGCTTGGAACAAATGAAATCGTAACAGGCGGACATTCAACGGTATTCAAACATAATCAAAACCCGAAATATTTATCATATTATTTTACAACACAAAGATTCTCTAAGGAAAAATGTAAATATGCAAGGGGAACAAAAGTTATTGACATATCAGCTAAAGACCTTGCTAAAATTCCAGTTCCTATTCCCCCATTGCCAGTACAAGAAAAAATTGTCCGTATTTTGGACAATTTTTCAGAGCTTACAGCAGAGCTTACAGCAGAGCTTACAGCGCGAAAAAAACAATATGAATATTATAGGAATGAGTTGTTGACTTTTGGGGATGATGTGAGGGTGGTGCCGTTGGGGGAAGTTACAAATATGAAAGCGGGTAAATTTATTCAAGCGATTGATATCTCTGATAAACAGAATGATGAATTCTGTTATCCATGTTATGGTGGTAACGGACTTCGTGGTTTTGTAAAAACTTATAATCAAGAAGGCTTATTTTCTTTAATAGGTCGTCAAGGAGCATTATGCGGTAATGTGAAGCGTGTAAATGGAAAATTCTACGCTACAGAACACGCTGTTGTGGTAGATGTTAATAACGATGTTAATGCGGATTGGTTATTTCATATTCTTACACACATGAACTTGAATCAATATGCTTCAAAATCTGCTCAACCAGGATTAGCCGTTGGTAATATTGAAAAACTCAAAATACCAGTTGTACCTTTAGAAAAGCAAAAACGAATTGCTACAATTCTTGATCGTTTTGATATGTTGACGAATGATATTGCAAGCGGTTTGCCTGCTGAGATTGAGGCGCGGAAAGGTCAGTATGAGTATTATCGGGATAAGTTGTTGACGTTTACACATAAAAAAGTTTTGAGGGAAAATAATAATGCCACTTGCTCCTAAATATTCGAAAACAATAAACGACATTGCAAGTTTATTCTATGATTTTTTACCGGGTAGTCCTCATCCATATGCAAATCAAGCAATCTCATTTAGAGGCGTTGCAAATGAACTTGATTTGTCAAAATTTTGGACTGGTGGAAGTAAATTACCGGCTATAAATATGCTACTTTCACATACGTATGAATACGAAAAAAGTAAATTTTGTAACTTAATTATTACTATTGTTAATAATAGTATCACTTATAGGGCAAAAAAGAATCCTGTAACTAAAAATGAAATAGTTCAATTAAATAGTCTAATATCAAAATTAGATTTTAAAATACCCGAACTTTGGGATAAGAATTTTTTAGATAGTTTGAGTGGTGATACACCTGTTGTATCTGATAAAGTTGACGCAAAACAAGTCGATTATGATGATCTCTTGCGTAATTTTGTTGCGTTACAAAATCTTGATGCTCAAGCAAGAGGGTTTGCTTTCGAAAAATACCTTAATACATTATTTGATAATTTTGGATTAAATCCAAGAGGGTCATTTAGATTGAAAGGGGAACAAATTGACGGTAGTTTAGAATTAGATGGAGGATATTATCTAATAGAGGCAAAATGGCAAAAAAATCCATTAAACAATAGCGATTTATTAGCCTTTCATGGCAAGGTAAATGGAAAATCTGCTTGGACAAGAGGTATAATAATAAGTTATAACGGCTTTTCAAAAGATGGTCTTGACGCTTTTCGAAATGGAAGGGCAACAAATCTTATTGCTATTGACGGTCAAGACTTGTATGCTTTATTATCAAAAAAAATCTCATTATCTGAGGGGCTAAGAAAAAAAATACGTTGGGCTGCGGACACAGGTGAAATATCAAAAAGTATTTTTGAATTATTTATCTGATCATTCAGGAGATTGCATAATGCCAAATAAAAAACAAAAATCAATTTCGACAAACAACACCCAAATAGACGAACCCGCCCTTTTCAATCGCATATCCTCAATAATTGATAATTGCCGGTTTCGCACAGGATGCGGACGGCAAAATGCCGCCCCTACGAAATTACACGATGAATCAAATCCTGTAGGGGCGACATCCTGTCGCCCGCATGGTTGCCGTCCGCTAACATTAAACCGCCCGCATTTATTCCACCCATCAATATCAAATTGCCCGTTTTCGCAATCCCCCAATTTATTTTTGATTAAATCCATCGCTCGCATAAAACCAAACCCAATCAAATGAACCAAGGAAAAATATTATGAATATTCTCCCTGTTCGCAAACCCAATCGTCTCGAAGATTACGATTACAGCCAACGCGGAGCGTATTTCATAACCATTTGCACCAAAAACCGCCAAAAATTATTTGGCAAAATTGTACAATTGATACAACCTGTAAATCCTGTTTCAACGAACCCTGAAAACGGGCGGGGCAATAGCGGGCGGCTGGAAGCCGCCCCTACGGAATTGCGTACGGAATTCCGTAATGAAACGTCACCCGTAGGGGCGGCATTTTGCCGCCCGCTGTCTCACCGCCCGCATGATTGTCGCCCGCAATTATCATCCACAAATTACGCCATCGCCCAAATGAAATTAAACCGAATCGGACAAATCGTAGAAAACGAAATCAAAACATTGTCCACAATATACGCAAATACCCGTGTTGACAAATACGTTATTATGCCGAACCATGTTCACATGATTATTGTTATCAGGAACGGGCGGTCGGATTGCGGGCGGGGCAATAGCGGGCGGCTGGAAGCCGCCCCTACGGAATTGCGTAATGAAACGTCACCTGTAGGGGCGGCATTTTGCCGCCCGCTGTCTCATCGCCCGCATGATTACCGCCCGCAATCATTACCACCACCCACCATATCACGTATGATAAACCAATGGAAACGTGCAATTTCCATCAAGACAGGATTTTCACCGTGGCAAAAATCATTTCACGATCATATCATCCGTGATTTGAAATCTTATTATTTTATAGAGAGATACATCGAAAACAATCCTGCCACGTGGAATGACGATTGTTTTAATATAGAACCCCGCAGGGGCGGTATACTGCCGTCCGTTAATTAACGATAAGGAAAGGCATAAATGAGTTACTACAACATCGTAGCCGCCACAAACGACCACACCGTTGTCGCCGAATACTCTCCCTCTGTATACCGCACCTGCGACGACTACCAGAGCGAAGCGAGCATGGAGCGTGAATTTATTGAGCAGCTATGTGTTCAGGGATATGAGCATCTTACCATAAATGACGAGGACGCGCTAATCGCAAATTTGCGCAGTCAGCTTCAATCACTCAACGATTTTACTTTCTCCGATAACGAATGGCCGCGATTTTTCGGTGAGTGTATCGCAAGTGCAAAAGAAGGTATTGTTGAAAAGACCCGCAAGATACAGGACGACCATATACAAATTTTAAAACGCGATGACGGCAGTAATAAAAATGTGTATCTTATTGACAAAAAGAATATACATAATAACCGTTTACAAGTGATAAATCAATATGAAGAACTCGGCGGAACTTACGAAGCCCGCTACGATATAACGATTCTTGTCAATGGTCTGCCGCTTATACATATTGAATTAAAACGTCGCGGCACAGCTATTCGCGAGGCGTTCAATCAAATCAAACGGTATCAGCGCGACAGTTTTTGGGCGGCAAGCGGTTTATATGAATACGTGCAGATTTTTGTTATTTCCAATGGTACGAATACAAAATATTATTCCAATACCACCCGCAACACCCACATCAAAGAATCCACCATACGGTCATCCGTGGCATCTGTAGGGGCGGCTTCCAGCCGCCCGCTCTCTTCCCATCCGCATGATTCCCGCCCGCAATCCAAAAAAACAAGCAACTCCTTCGAATTTACATCATATTGGGCAGACGCAAGCAATAAGGTAATTTCCGACCTTGTTGATTTCACAAAGACCTTTTTTGCAAAACATACGCTTCTAAATATCCTCACCAAATATTGTGTGTTTACAAGTGAGGAATTATTGCTTGTAATGCGTCCGTATCAAATTGCGGCAACAGAGCGAATATTGGAGCGTATCGTTGTTTCTGAAAACTATAAAAAGACAGGAACAACAGACGCTGGGGGCTATATATGGCACACCACAGGAAGCGGCAAAACGCTCACGAGCTTTAAAACCGCGCAGCTTGCGACAAATCTTGAAACTATTGACAAGGTGCTGTTTGTTGTTGACCGCAAAGACCTTGATTATCAGACCATGAAAGAGTACGACCGTTTTCAAAAGGGGGCTGCTAATGGGAGCACATCTACAAAAGAGTTAGTGAAAAACCTGAACGACAAAAACGCCCGTATTATCATAACGACCATACAGAAACTTGATGTATTTATAAGTAAAAGCAAAGCGCAGGAAATTTACAAAAAGCGTATCGTTATTATATTTGACGAGTGTCACCGCTCACAATTTGGAGAGATGCACCGAAAAATTATAAAGGCGTTTCGCAACTATCACATTTTCGGCTTCACGGGTACGCCAATTTTCGCGGTCAACGCAGGGACAGGCGGCAATCCACTATTGAGAACAACGGCGCAAGCGTTTGGCGACAAGCTCCATACATACACAATCGTTGACGCTATAAACGATGGAAACGTACTGCCGTTCCGCATTGACTTTATAAATACGATAAAGCAAAAAGAGAATATTACAGATAAAAACGTACATGCGATTGACATTGAAAAAGCGATGGGTGCGCCGGAGCGCATCCGTGAGGTTGTCGCGTATATCATTGAGCATTTTGACCAAAAAACCAAACGATGTGCGTTCTATTCCCTTGAGGGGCAGCGTGTAGCAGGGTTTAATTCGATTTTCGCGGTTTCCTCTATCCCTATGCTTATGAAATATTACGAAGAATTTAAGACGCAGCTTGCGGAGAAAAACAAGAATCTGACTATCGCAACGATATTCAGCTACAGCGCAAACGAAGACGACCCCGAAGACGCGTTACCCGATGACGAATTTGAAAACAACAAACTTGATAAATCGTCCCGTGATTTCCTTGAAGCGGCGATAGCTGATTATAACGCTGTATTCAGCACGAATTATGATACATCATCAGACAAGTTTCAGAATTACTACAAAGATGTTTCAGATCGCGTAAAGAAGCGCCAAATTGATTTACTTATAGTTGTAAATATGTTCCTTACAGGTTTTGACGCAACTACGCTCAATACGCTTTGGGTGGATAAAAACCTAAAGCAGCACGGATTGATACAGGCGTATTCCCGTACGAATCGTATACTTAACAGTGTAAAAACTTTCGGCAATATCGTATGTTTCCGCGACTTGAAAAAAGCGACTGATGATGCGATTTCTCTTTTCGGCGACAAAAACGCCGGCGGCATTGTTCTTCTTAAAACCTATAACGATTATTACAACGGTTTCGACCATGACGGCAAATACAGACCGGGTTATGCAGAACTCATAGCCGAACTTATGAAGCATTTTCCAATAGGCGAAACTATCACTGGCGAAGAAGCTCAAAAAGAGTTTATCCGTTTGTACGGCGCGATATTACGTTTAAAAAATATCCTGACTGCATTTGACGATTTCGCCGGAAATGAAATATTGAGCGACAGAGATTTTCAAGATTATCAGAGTGTATATATTGACCTTTATCAAGCGATGCGCCCAAAGTCTGATGGCGACAAGGAAAATATCAACGATGATATTGTATTTGAGTTGGAGCTTATAAAGCAAATAGAGGTAAATATTGATTATATCCTCATGCTTGTCGAAAAGTACCACGAAAACAATTGTGAGGACAAGAGCATACTTACGGCGATTGATAAGGCTATTAATTCAAGCATAGAGCTGCGGAGCAAAAAGGAATTGATCAACCGTTTTATTGAGCGCGTAAATACATCTGTTGAGGTAGGCAACGACTGGCAGCGGTTTGTGCATGAAAAGAAAGAAGAAGATTTATCCGCACTGATTGTCGCAGAAAAATTAAAAGACGCAGAAGTCCGTAGATTTATAGATAACGCTTTCCGTGATGGCATACTAAAAACAACCGGAACGGACATTGATAAAATTCTACCGTCAGTTTCGCGCTTCGGCGATGACAACCGCGATGCAAAGAAGCAGGGTATTATTGATAAGTTGATGGGATTTTTTGAGAAATATTTGGGGTTGGTGTAATGAATATGTTTCCCGTAATGAAAAAATGGCAGACTTGATGCGAAGAGCGCATTTTTGCGAAGAAAAAGCCAGCGGCGTGGATAAGGTCATTGCAAATAAAATCCGGAGTTGACTTTATTTCGTATATGTTCTATACGTGTTCAGAAAATATGCAACTCCATTCCACTATTAATCCCCTAAATCTGTAATTTCCACATAATCATGATAATTGGTGACGAACTTCCCTTAATTTCCCATCAAAAATACAAGCTACCAATACCCCAAAGATCCGCCATCTCACAAATTGCAACAGCCGTTTGGGCGGTTGTGGGCGGTAAATACGGCATATCAGACGGTAAAAAGGAGCGGGCGTCGTTAATAATTGGCGTTCGTTAAAAAGTATTAAGATGGGTTGTATTGCATAGGCGGGTTTATCACCCGCCTTTTTTAATGAAAAAAAGAAACTCCGCTTCAAAAAAACTTTTTTCACCTATTAAGCCGTGACGATTTATATATTAATATATTATGCACACAATTCCTAAATTCTTAAATCAATGCCAAACCCGTTTTATCCTGCTTATTGCAACGCTCTGCGCCTTTGCGCACGGTATGCAGGAGTTTGAGGATTCGCTTCTTTTTACAATTAAGCTCAACGACGATTCAACAAGCCTTTATAACGCCGTGTGGGATGACCGCATCCGCTCAAGCCTCGCGGGGCCTGTTCTCATGGCCGGGGGCACGTTTCTTTTCCACTCAAAAAATGGGTATGCTCTCTATAACATAGACGGAAAACTTCTTGAAGAGCACTCTCTTATTAAGGATAACATGAGAGCCGCGGCTAAAAAAGAGGCGCAGATCCATTTTGCCTTTCCGTTTGACAGCACTACTGTCATATACTACACCGCGGGAGACGGCCCTCTTGAGGTCTATAGAAAAAGATTGTTTAGAAGAGGACTCGATAGAGTTCCTCCCGCGGAGATGGAGATGTTTAGCGAAATAAGACGGTTTCATCCGCTTAACGTTTACCGCAGCGGAATCACCGAAGACATTGGTACAAAAAATAGCCTTAGACCCCACCTCTCCGGTTTCACCGCGCTTGAGGGCGGCAGAAAATGGTGGACTACAGACCTGTTCTTTTCGTTCACCTCACCTCTTATCATGGAGGATAACGGGCAATTTACCTCTTTTTTTCCAGGCCTCAGAGAGGGCGGCGGGCACTGCGACGCGCCGATAAAATTAATTGAGCCAATAGGAGTGTTTACCCGCGAGGGACGCTGGTACTATGTAGGAGTATATAGCGTAACAGCCACTAAGGAAGATGAGTATTTCCAAACGATCGTTTTGACCGATCAGGCCGGAAACGTGCTCTACTGCAATCAAATGATTAAGCAGGAGATAACAGACGCCGTTCTGCAGGCGCGTCTTGATGTTAACATGGTGTATACGGTTCGTAAAGCTGGGCTTCACGTGTTTACCCCTTCTGTTAACGCTTTTGGAGATATTTATTATGGAGCGATAAACTGGGAGTGGCAGAAAATCGATGTTTACAAAAGGCGTTTTTTCCGTTTTCTTCCAAACCCCTCTCCGCCCGTTTTTGCCGACAAGTTTCATAAAGAAGAGCGCCTCTCCTTTATACCTGTGAAAGTTGACTGCTCTAACGCGTCGCGACGCGGGATTACTCCTGAGGTGCTTTCAAGAAACGATGACGGTATGCAGCTTCTTGATCAGGATGATCTCGCAAAAGACAGCCTGTTTGTAAAGATACACCGTCTTCCCGACGAAGATCTTAAAAGAAAACTCTCCCGCGTTCACCGCTCCATGCCTCCGCATATCGGCGCGATGCAGGATTCCATCTCAAAGCTCCCCACAACATGGTGTCCGTATGGGATCTCTTTAAATCACCAAAGTAAAGGGACGCTCTCTAATCTTGATTATGGGTTTGGGGATATAGTCGTATGCGCGCGGGTGCTTGGCGTAAGTAAATCGGGCGGCGTTTATGTGAGGGTTGATCTTGAAAACTTCGCGGAAGTTGTAGTGTTTACGCGTGAGGGGCGGTTTGTAGAGCGTTTTACTTTTAATAATCAGCACTATGAAACCCGCAGAGACGTGGTTGTGCTTTCGCCTGATGATATCGTTTATGAAAAAGATTACGAGGGCGGCATAGGCAGAAAAGGCGCCGCCGGCCACCGTTTTATCGCATGGAAAAAAGATATGCGTCCTTTAAAAGAGGATGCCGTTTCGTCCAGATCATCTAAACCCGCAAAGACAAAAAAGAAGAAAAGATAAAAATGAGTGATAACGCAGATCTGCTCTCCGGTCTCAACGAAGAGCAGTATGCGGCTGTCACGGCTAAAAACTTAGGCTCCACACTTATTTTAGCAGGAGCGGGATGCGGGAAAACCGCGGTTCTTACCCGCCGCATCGTTTTTTTAGTACGCTCAGGAATCGATCCGCGGCGAATTTGCGCCCTCACATTTTCACGCAAAGCCGCGGCTGAGATGGCTCACCGCTTAGCAAAACTTGACGAGCGCTGCAGCGGCGCCGACGCGCCGCTTGTTACCACGTTTCACGCTTTTGCTTTACGTGTGCTGCAAAAAAAGTTTGAGGGAGTCCGCAATTTTAACAGAATTGGATTTCGCGGTGAGGTGGTTTTGCTTGATCATAAACAGCGCCTTGAGATACTCGCGTCTGTAAGTACCACGGCTATGCGCAAAACGCTCCGCATGAGCATCACCGAACTTGACAGCACGCTAAATCTGTTTTTATCATTCCCCGAAAAAATCACGCAAAAATGGAGTGACACGGAGCGTGAGCTGATCACAAGAATCGAACATGATTTCAGTGAAGTCCGTAAAGCGCGGGGACTGTGGGATTTCGATGATCTTATAAGCGGCACGATTAAACTGTTTACTAACTATCCGCAGATCGCGGCCGCCTATAGCGGAAGTTATGACGCGCTTCTTGTTGATGAGTTTCAGGATACTAACCCCATGCAGATTGATCTGCTTGACATGCTGCTTTCTAAAGGGGCGAGTCTTTACGCCGTGGGTGATGATGATCAGGCGATCTATGGTTTTAGAGGCGCAGATATCAGGCCGATAAGAAATTTCACCACACGTTTTAATGACGCGTCTATCATAAAATTACAGATAAACTACCGAAGTATTCCATCGATCCTCAACTGCGCAAACCGTTTGTGGCTTGACAAGCCGATAGAATACAGAAAAACGCTTGTGAGCGGTCTTGTGAATATGCCCGCAGGATGCCGCAGGCCGCTCACCATGCGCTTTAAAACACAGGAGCAGATGCTTGAGTGGGTGCTTAACAAAGCGCGTTTTATATCTAACAAAGAGAATATTTCCGTTAACTCAATGGCTATGCTTTTTCGGATAAATGATACGCTTAATTCTGTCAATGATCAATACCGTGAAAAAGGGTATGACAGTGGTTCATTACCGCAAATGTTTACCATTCACGCAAGTAAAGGGCTTGAGTATCCGGTAGTCTTTCTATGCGATCTTGAGGAGGGAGTTTTTCCTCATTATAAATTACCAAAAGAGACGCGTATAGATTCATGGCGGGCGCTGCTTTCAGAACTCGTCAAACCCAAACCCAAAATTGATGTTGATTGCTGTTTTGATGAGGAGCTGCGCCTGTTTTACGTAGGCGTAACCCGCGCTCAGCGTTTTTTATATATTATAACTGTAGCAAGTAAACCATTTTATGGAAGGATGACTAATTTTACACCGTCGCGGTTTTTAAGATTGGTGAAATAAATAATCAATCACACAGATCACGTAAATTATATTATACATCCCGCGATTAAATATTGCGCCGTACCGCTAAGCGACCTCACGGCTCTGCGTGCAGTCGTGGAGTGGTACGGCGCACCGTATTTATCGAGGCGCAAGCCAATATTTAATTGGTACTTCAATAATCAATTCAATAATATCAGATAAAAAATTAAAGGACAGCAAAAAATGTCAAAATTCAACGGTAAAGCTCTTATACCAACCAATTTCGTTACAAACTGGCTGCTTCCGGCAATGGTCAAAGACCCAAATTCATGGAGCATGGTCAGTCAGCAGATAAGGAAATATTTTTATCCGCGCAACCCAAATAAAGATATTCCCGTTGGTCAAATATCCTTACGCGTAAATGAGGTGTGCAATCTGCGCTGCGGCTCCTGCGGACAGTGGGGGGAGAACGGCCATCTGCGCAAGAAACTTGAAAGAGGCGAAAAACTTGAACAGCTGGATTTCAATGTTGTAAAACGGGTGATTTTCG
>Ga0123353_10007571_pt1 | contig 14713 bp, 11 predicted proteins | sample TergutLab28metaG_3_FD_92763 | JGI IMG/M metagenome (GOLD analysis project Ga0123353, IMG submission 92763) | Labiotermes labralis P3 segment gut microbial communities from Petit-Saut dam, French Guiana - Lab288 P3 | ecosystem: Host-associated > Arthropoda: Insects > Digestive system > Gut ... | reverse complement strand
ATCCTAATATTATCCACCCATCTATGCCTAGGCCTCCCCAGTGGTCTCTTTCCCTCTGGCTTCCCCACCAAGACCCTATACACCCCCCTCTCCTCACCCATACATGCCCAGCCCATCTCATTCTTCTCGATTTTATCACCCGCACAATATTGGGTGAGGAGTACAAATCATTTAGCTCCTCGTTATGCAATCTCCTCCACTCCCCCATTACCTCGTCCCTCCTAGGTCCAAATATTCTCCTCAAAACCATGTTCTCAAACACCCTCAGCTTCCTTTCCTCCCGCAATGTCAGCGACCAAGCTTCACACCCATACAAAACAACAGGTAAAATTATAGTTCTATATGTCTTGATCTTTAAATTTTTGGATAGCAACCTGGAAGACAAAAGGTTCTGCACCGAATGATTCATAATACATACTGAATACAAAACCTAAAAATATAAAATAAACTGAACAGAATCACGATATTCATGAGAAATAAGGAACATAAATGATGTCTTCAGTTCAGGTACTTTTAAGCACTATTTCTATATGAGGGACAAGCTGTCATATACAAATCACCACCAAGGTCCACTCAGTGTCAGAAGCCATATATGCCTTCATGGCATGCACAGAGATACCTTTACCTTTACCTTTCCTATTGTTAGTTCTCACTTGTGTAATTATGTAACATTCACTTACAGACAAGACATATATCTCATTGAGATCAGGATCAATTGTTGCCCGTTGAGTGAATCCTGCAGCTGGAATGATCCAATGATCCTTCCCTACTCCTGATCTCTCATTCACTTCATGTGTGTCCACGTGAATTGTGAACAAATCATTCAGGTATTCTTTACTCCTCTGGCCACCAAAGATAAAAAGTTTACGGCATCCCTGCAATCATAAATTGCAACACGTTACCACAGCAAATGTTCAGACTTCAAGACTATATTTTATAATTTTCAAAGTTTTATACTAGAATTATTACAGAGCTTTTCTTCATTAACTCTTCTAGTTTTTACATGTTCTTTGCACAAAGTAGATACACTGAATATATGAAGGAAGGTCATGTCTTGTGTCCCAACAATTTGTCTCTTAAGACTACAAAACAGATTCTAATGCAAATTCATTATGCGCTAGGGGTCAACACCAAAACTTATCACACAAATCTGATATTGAGTGTAATACTGATCCAGCATTATCCACAACTAATCCTGTGTGAGGAATAAAGACTCCACAATGCATGAAGGCTAGCATTAAAGAGTTACTGTCAACATAATTCTAATTAATGTAGGTATAGAAAACTCACACTTGTACAAACACAAGAAAATTAGAAGTCATAAGAAGTGTGCACACTGACATCACTTCCAGTTGTGGACTCTGAAAATTTTAAGCAACTGACTACGCTGCACACAGAACAAACTTTTTCTCATCTCCACACTTTTTTGATCTTGAACCATACATTTACCATAAATTTTTGTAGTAATGTCAGACTAAATAAAATGAAAAAGGGAATGCATAAGGATTTTGATAGCACATGATGAAACTGAAACAGGGTGATATAAAGACTAGCAGGAGGAAGGGTGATTTAAAAGCCACAGTATGGAAAGACAGACAAAATGTAAACACAGTGATAAATATGCAACATCATCATCCCTCATCTGAGGTGTAACTTATGCAATTAAAGTGAAAATGCTCTGACACAAGCCACTGTACTAGACTCCAGCAGACACATGGGGTATGCTGACAAACCTGACCACACGACAAACATGTACTGCAAATTTGGAAATGGGCGAAGGAGCTATCTTTCACCTCCTGGACTTTTCTATGCTGAACAGTTCTATCCCACTCACCTACTGTGATTCAAAATTATTACATCAACATTTCATGATTAAAATGATCAGGGACCTAAAACAAAAGGGGAGAACAATGCCTCAACATCATGCCACCCTAAGTGGAAGACTAACCCCTTCAACCAGCCAACCCATCAAAACAGACATGACCCAGCAAACACTGGCCATGGAATAGAAAGACAATTCCATGTCATGTGTTCCACAACAGTACAACAAATAAAAACAAACTTCAAATGTCGACAACACAATTTGGACTGTGTTAGCTGTATAACACTACAGACACACAAGTAGTAACATCCCTGTCATTGAAGTACTGATATTTCATAAACAGCAATATATTGATTAAACAATGGCACTGATGGGAAGTGGGTTTTATGAAAGGGTTGATAAGCAAATGCAGTTTTAAGGCATCTTTAGATACATATATATATCTCATTTTGATGTTTTGTGAAACATAAAAGTAATGACAGTAGCTTGGGCAGTACAATAAGTATTTCACAATGTTTGCAAATGTCATGTGGGGAGTTGGCAGAAATACCTTTTAAGAGAGGATAAATCAATTTACAAATAAATCTATGAGAATATTTCATGCCTATAGCATCACTGTAATAAAAATACCGAAGAACAGTTACACTCTTGGAAATACAGAAAATATTAATGCAATCATGACAAGTACAGAATATATTCCCAAAGCAACAAAAAAAAAAAAAATATGCCCACTATGCTGGAAAGAAACATGTATCCCCTTCTGGGTGATATGGGTTAAAATTAGTCTGAATTCCTCACAGAAAATGACACATTCCCTACCAAAATTCTAATTCCACACCAGAACTGTGAATAAGTTAAAAGCAATCAACATAAAACACATATGATATTGGACAGTTCTAATAGTACAAACAGACTTACTGGATGGAACAGCATAGTATGTCCTACACGAGATATAAGGCCTGCAACTCCAGGAGTGGTTGGTCCATCAACATCATCACCCAGTATCTGCCATGTGTTTGTAGGAACATGATAAGAATACAATCCAGAGAATATTGGTTCTGATGATCCAACAAGACCTACACATCCAGGTCTGTCATCAGCCATTCTGCAAACAAATTACCCTTTGTGAAAACTCAATCTGATGAGAGAAGAATAAGGTACATACAAAAACTACTACCTCTGATGATCATACACAGTAAAAATTTATATCAGAAAACATACACGTGACTCATAAATTCGCGGATGTCGCTTCTGCAAACTTTTCAAAAACTAAAATTTGTGATTTTATCCATACAAACTCTTAATTTTAAAAGAAAATCTTACACAAAATTTTAGAATTTAACAGAGACAATCAGGCTATTCAACAGTTCACAGGTATAGCCTGTGTTTCTATCAGTATAAGTTACTCTTCCTTTGATATATGATATGTCAAGGTTTGTTACAGGGTTAAGGTTACTCAAATGAATTGTTATTTTATGACTGTCTACATATCAAACAAATGAAACCAAAAAGCAGTTAACCAACCAAACCCTCATGGCACAACCCTTCATTAGAAGCTGCTCAAAAAAAATCCCTTGCCTTTTACAGAACTGAAAGGTTCATTTCTGTGTTCACAGGAACTCACTGCTGGTCCCTTTCTTGATGATGAAAAATGTCCACAGTCCCACAACCTACTTTTATAAAACTCAATAGCATCCTCTCACCTACAACTACATCTCACATGCATTCTCTCTTGTCATATTTTACAACTAAAATATTACGTGCACTACCATCTGCCTTATCCAGAGTTCTCAGTCAATTATCACCAGTCATAAAGGGTGGGTTCGATGAATCACTCTGGCCCCCAAAGCAGCATCAAAGGGGAGGGAACACACTATATACCCCATGACAAGAAATTCAAGACTGTGAAGTCCGTGTACATCTTGAAATGCACACATATATAAGAGTATCAATATTAGAATATTTTCAGTCAGTTTTCCACTTCGAGCATCCTTCACATTGGCAAAGTAAAAACAAAGATATTGGAACTGAGGACTTTCATGTGAGTGATAAAAAAAAAAGGTGAAGTGATCCCGTTGCAGGCCCGGTGTGGCCCAGAGGGTGGGTAGAGGTACAGCTCTACTCTTCCATGACCGCAGCACTAGGGGGGGGTGAGTGGTCAGCAGCACGCCCTAGCCACATTTTACCCCTGGGAAAGGCCCGGTGCCCATTGTACAGGAGGCTGGGTGGGCTCCAGGGCCAGTCTGGACAGGCGGAAAATCTCGTCCCCACCGGGATTCGATCCCGGACCATCTAGCATGTAGTCAGTCACTATACTGACTGAGCTACCTGGCCCATACTCATGTGATTGATACTCATGTCAATATATAGAGAGGTCATCCCATTGTGTTGAGCAACTAGATATGCACAGACCATCAGTCAAAACCTAAGAGTATCGTGTTTTGACTGGCTTCATTTGTGCATATCTACTCACTGTCAATAACCCATGGTTATGCGAGTTTAAGATATGCCACAACTGTCTATTTTCCCATGAAGTGTTCAATTGCATTTCACTTTTTTACATATTTCTTCTTTCTTTACAAAGGTACAACTCCTAATTTTCAGTGAAAATAAACAAAGCATCTTACATTTTACTAAGTACAATGATGCATGGTGAGAATGGCACAGTGCGAATGTGCCTGATCTGCATTGCAGTCTTGGCCAGGGAAGCCATACCTCACAACTCATTTGTCAGGCAACAATTGCCCCCTTTCTTCACCTCTTTCAGGTTCAGCGCGCCCATTTACCTTTTCATGCCATTCAGTACTATTGTTGCCTTTAAAGATGATATGGCATTGCTTAACAACTTACAAGCAATCATTCTGGATAGAACCTAAAAGAAATACAGCAGTCTTACCCGGCAGGAGGTGTGAGAACACGGCCTCCAAACACATAGATTGTTCTTTTTGCAACATCCATGGACATCTGGTGATCAAAGATTAGTTGTGGTCCACCCATCATTCCTGTATCTTCTGTTATCAAGGTCCACTTGTTGTTCTCAATGTCATACACATAAAAATCACTCTGAAAAATATATAAATAACTACAATAGTATGCTATTCACAGCAGTATATAGTGGACTGGGGATAGAACATCACACACATCATACTCAAAATTGTAAACTTTTTGAATATACCCTAACACAATGTTTGGTAACAGAACTGCCTCAGTACCAGATGAAATCATTATACTACTGTGACTTCACATTTTCAGTTGGGCAGTGACAATACACCCACATGTGATGCAATGGTTACACCACCCTGACTCATTCTCATGGATTATGTAATGGAATCTCCTTTGTCTGTGTGATCTGTGTAAGGACAACTTGAATTCTTACACCCTTCAACCCTTAAATTTTAGTTTCCCCAAATTTTAATCAAGGAAACCATTCAAAGATGTATTTTCTCCATATGGAAGTGTCACTGAAAGCTGTTTCAAGCATTTCACATATTCCTGATGTGCTCTGCCACTTTTGAAGCAAAACTTCATGCAAAAACATTGCTCCTTCATTAGAAAATTTGTATGACACTTAAATTGCACAACAATACATAGTGGATGAGAAGCAATGCAGAGGGTTAAGGCTAAAAGACTCACTAAACTGTCAGAGAAGATAGCAATACTATGACACCTAGTGGCACAAAGCTGTACTACCTGCCATTCTCAGGTCTACAGGTGAGTCACATATCTTCTAGATACACCTTTGTAAATGGTTAAAATCTCTGTTTGGTACAACTTATCCTGACTGAGGCAATTCACAGATTTAATCTGTCCATCCACATAATCAGGATTCCAAATAAGTTACAACTAATCCCCCTATAACATCATTCATAACTATCTTACTGTACTGTATTCAATGTTGTTATGCCAGTGTGAGCAGCAAATTTGCTATAAGCTTATTTCCCAGTGTGTACCATTATAAAAGATGTTTCTGAGTTTCAAGAACTCAAGTTATGCTGCAATGTCTGAATGAAACAGGCAGTTTATAATACTGCAATGGTCATGAGACACAGCCTGAATAAAAACAGCATACATCTTACAACAGTATGACATAATTACACAAACAAATATCATTATATATGTATATTATTATTAGTTATTAATAACACTTCCCTTATATTCTATCAGAATTACCTTAAGATTTTCTGGTGTCCTGTACTGGGTATCAAGATACCTTCCAAGAGTGAAGATCTGTCTCCGCTCTGGATCTAGGCAAACCTTGTGACAAGAGCGGGCACTAGGGCCACCCTGATGGAAATTAAAACATGTGTTAGTATCTGAAATATGAAACAGGCCCAAGGCTTCCCTAAATAGCTCAAATGCACACTTACTGCAGCAAACCAGGGAGAAATAAAAAAAAAACCTGTTGTTTAGATCCACTGTATTGTAATGCAGTGTGATGCTAAGAAACCAAATGTCACCTTAATTTGTCAGACAAGAATATGCCAAAGTAATAGGCCATTTAAACCCCTGGTCTTTTAAAAAAACAGTTAAACATGATGATGGATGCGGGACTACTATCCACCTTCAAAATTAGCAAATACAATGGAGAAGAGACCTTCAGTACAGCTAAAAGTCCCTCAGTTCATCAATAAGTTTCCCACCTTTCATGACGTAAAAAGATTCAGCATTGTGATCACATGAGTCTACCAAATCCCTCTTCAGTGCCAAGTTCTAAATTCTTAGACTTTTGCATCACATTAACTAAGCCATCAACAATGGTGTCACCTTCTACAAAAATATCTTATCATTCACTAATAATCTTTCATCAAAAATTGTGTTTTGGTAATATATTGATGTGAGAACACAAGGTGCAAAGCAATAAGCAAATAACTTCAATTTGCAACTTTTCTCGAAAAATTTATACAACGCCAACTTCTCAGAGTTGTTTCAGGAAAAAAAGGGGGGGGGGGAGGGGGGTGGAACCCCTGGGTTAAGGGAATTAGGCCACAATGATTATTTTCTGCTGCCTAAACATCAAATTAATAAGCCTGCCACTTAAAACCACAACACAAACTCTGGAAGAGTATTTCCTGCACTTCACCTGCAATGATTGTACTGATATTGCAGTCAGCAATATGGCATCCAATAGTTAACACCCAATTAAAAACCCACAAAATAACATTTTGGAGCCAAGATAGCACAGTCAGTATAGTGACTACACTATTGGCTGGACCACTGAAGTATCATGGTTTGATTCCCAGTAAGGGCAAGAGATTTTTCTCTTCTCCAAAGCATCAAGACTAGCTCTGGGGCCCACCCAGCCTCCTATTCAGTAGGTACCAGGGCATTTTCTGCAGGAGTAAAGCAGCCAAGAATGAAGCTGGCCACTCATTTCCATTTAGCGCCAAGGTTAGGAATGAGGGGTAGCTATTCCTCCACTCCCCCAGATGCTATCATTGTATGCACAATGACAACCCAACCTTTACAAAATAACATTTCAGCATTAACCAGACATCTGAATTGCAACAACTGCAGGGTAAGTTACTAACTTTGCCCTGCTTAACAAGGATGTTTTCAAACAAAGATGCAATTATAAAACTGCTTGTACCCTGTTCATGTAACAAAATTGGCTAACCTCTGATTCTGTATCCTTGGTGATAAGAGTCCACTTGCGGGTTGGTACATGATATGCCCAAAGATCACTCAAGTCCTGGTTCCCATCCCAGCCACCAAACAAGTATATAATTTCAGTGTATGGATCCATACACATTTGGTGACCCCCTCTCATTCCTGGTTGTATTTCTGAGTCAGCAGGTTGAATAGGACGCCATACTGGCCGGTATTCTTGCTTTTCAATATACTGATTGAAGAGGCCGACTGGTAAAAGAAATCTTAACTTTATGCATCCCATTGTGTTGCAGAATAAACAAAGGCACATTAACAACCATCAAAAACAACTTTATAAAAATAATAAGTTAACCAGCTACATGTTTCAGCTGATATTTGAAACATACTATGAAATATACGGATAATGTGCGGAAAGGAGAACTTGCTTTCAATGTTTGTAGATAATATATCGTTCACATACCCAAAATATCCCAGAATTCTGCATTTTCTTAGGATTGGTGAGAAAACAGTGTGTTCAATGTGGTGGATGTACAATTCCAATATGATAGAAGACGAGGGTGCCCCCATGGCTAAGCCATCCTTGTGTATACAGTATTTTTCGGAAAAAAAGTAGTAGTTCTGTTGTATTATGACATCACAGATGTCAAGAATCTCTTTTTTAATCCTTTGGTCGACACTATTCTTGATAAGAATATCATGTATTATTCCTCTCACTTTTTTATTTGGCACATTTGTGTACAAGTTGGTGATGTCAAAGGAAGCGAATTTTAATTCTCCATCAAATGGGATTTGTTGTATGTCTAGTAGTAGTTGTTTCACGTTCTTGACATTAACAGCATAAGGAAGAGCAGCATAAGATTTTAGGATGTTTACAAGGAATTTTTCTACTTTGTAGGCTGGTGCATTTCACCCGTTCACTGTTGGTCTGATGGGGTTGTTGGGTTTATGTAATTTTAATAGTCCCTTAATTGTTGGGGATGTGTGATTCTGGTTGTAGTGTTTCCTTCTTTCTTCTTTCCGGATGAGAATTTTGGAGTAATTTATCCTGCTCCTAAGGTTTCTTTGAAAGAAGCGAGATCTCACTTTCACACTTGATCTGTATACTTCCTAGTATGTTTCAAAAATCAGCCTAAAGATGACCCCTAGTGGGTCAAAACATGTAGCTGGTTAACTTTTTAATTTTATAAAGCTGTGTTTTTGGCAGTTGTTAGTCTGCCTTTACTGGTAAAAGAAGGTTGCTTATTTATGCCTTACTTCTGTAATAATGAGCCAGGACAGTATAGTCAGTATAGTGACTACGCTACGCGCTGGACGATCCAGGGTTCAAATCCCAGCAGGGGCAAGAGATTTCTCTCTCCTCCAAAATGTCCAAACTGGCTCTGGGGCCCACCCAGCCTCCTATTCAGTGAGCACCAGGGGCTCTTTCCCCAGGTGGTAAAGTGGTTGGGCCATGAGGCTGACCCCTCACCTCCAACTAATGTCGAGGTTAAGAATAATTGGAGCATTACCTCCACTCTGTCTGTATGCCTTAATGGCATGTACAGGGGCAAATTTCTTCTTCTGTAATGACTGCAATAAATTTTTAGGTTTAAGCAAAGGCTTTGTGTACCAGGTGAATAAATATAACATGAAAATTACAGTCATCTGGTAACCGATCATGTAAAGTTTTGTAGACAGGTACCGTACTGCTATAATCTGCTTCCACCAACTTCAGGATAGACTGAAGCTGGAGGTTCTATCAAAACATTACTTATCTACCGAACTACAAGGGCCACATCCCAGAAAACTATAACCTTGATACTGTCCTGAAAACCTCAACTCTCACAAGTACCTACCACATGCACAATAAAGTTAGTTAGTAAGAGCCCACAGTATTTGTCAGAAAAAAGGTTAGGTAGGTCACAGAACCAGTCTGGAGATAGTGGCAAAAAGAAAAACCCCCATACCAGCCAGAAAACAAATACTTCCAGTCTATAAGACAGTTACTACACTGACTGAGGTCCTCTAGCTCAGAAAAGTTACTAGATAGTAAACAAAATTATACAGTTGCCACCTGCAAGATGAGAAATAATGTATAACTTTCACAGCTGTATTTATTATAAAAAAAGAGTATGAAAAAACAAACTGTACATGTATATGTTCAAAGCTGAAATTAAGTATGATTCCAAATCAATAAAAATTTCAAAAACACAAACAATATAATGATGCAAACTAACTCCATGGAGAATAATCCTTCTTGAGAAGCCATCAGTCACACCTCCTCAATAAATGTCATGCCTCTTATAGTTTAAAAAAGATAGCATAGTGAAAGCAAAGTGCCAGTCCAAATTCCTCCAGTAATACAGTACCTCAGTTTGTGGAGACATGCCAGCATTATTTAAAAAGAACAATTCTGCCAACAGTACAGCCCACACCATAACACATGTCTGCTACGTGCTCTATTATGACAAAATACAGACACATCATCCTGGTGTCAAAGTTGTAACATTAACCTCTGTTTCAGTGCTTTCTGAACTACCATACCACACTTAATTACTACAGCAAATTAATCATATCTTCACCATGTGATGCTATTCCAGACCTCTACACCTTACTCCACACTTCAATTTTTGTGAATTTCAAACCCCAACTTCTCTGACCTCATAATATTTAAAATGATTTCAATCCTCTGACAATGAGTGGTTACCATGGGAGTTTTTTTGGTATCTCTGTCACAAGCCAGTGTTCCCACCTTCAAAACAAAACCATTTAATGTCAGGAGAACATATTTATGTATTTTTATATGGTCCATGAGAAAGTCAAAATATCTAAATGTACTGAAAATGAGGCCAATAATTACACAAAACAATATGCATGTAACTTACTACCAACAGAATGCTCCATGAAATTTTCTGTGCCCTCAAAATCTCCGTGGATGACAAGTATATCATGCAACTTGCTCAGCACAGGGTCTTCCAACTGGACTTGTGTACGCCTCTGCAGTGACTCAAATGCCTCTTGATAGTTGTGTTGCCGAAAATGTTTCAGACATAACCTCACGACTTCTTGTTCTCGAAACTGAAAGAGATAAAAGCGCCAATTTTTCATCCAGTGTACAGATGCTTTTCTGCAGCTATGATATAACCACATCTAACCCACCTAAACTGAAGCACAAGAACAAATTTATGTTCATACACTGGAATCAGACATCTGCCCTTTCTGATAAAATGGACAGCACTGAATGAAACCTTTACTTCTAAGGGACACTAGCTATAAATCTCAACTGTGCAGCAAATGACTAATCTGATTCTACTCTATCTTCACTAAACATAGGGGTTCTGTCATAACTGCAGTAGTGACACTTTATGGCCATCAAAAACTATCTGATCACTACAAGTATTTTAGAATATTTTAATGAAATTCAACATACAACAGCTACAGACTTTACAAACATCCTGTACATGCTAGATAGGGGGTACAGTATGATCTGATGCAAACTTAAACAGGTTACAAATACAGTAGATTCAGAGAATTCGCAGTGAATAAACATGTTAAAATCTTTCTGGGTAATTAACAGCACCATGGTTGAACTCAATCATGCAATGGCTGATTGGGTGAGGACACTTCAGCGCATATTACAAATAGCTTCACATTTTGTGTGACTGAATCAAAACACTGTTTTGGCACACCCTATTTCCAAACAAGTAACAAACAACTTTATTAGAAAATCCCACATCACTATTTATATTCCAACCCATCAATGTGGCACACAAACACAATCTAAGTATTTAAAATTACTTTGTGAACAGAGTTTTGAAGTACATAGCATAAAAATCACCACAAGCTTTAAAATCATCAACCAACAATTAACAAACTATCATGTATATTATGAAATTCTTATAGCCAAACACCATCCTTCCTAAGGGCATCAAGGTGCTTGTGGGTGTACTGTTGGAATTCCATGCATTAACCTAATAATGATAATATGCGTGGGTCAAAAGACATTGCAGATACAAGCTTAAAGGAGGCTGTTCACACACCTCAGAAGAAGCCGTTCATACACAGCATATCATTCAGGTGAAATATTCCTTCTTACCAGGTGAGACTAACACCATATCTCTTACTCTGATTGAACTGCCTTTACATGTGCCTCAACAATCATGTTTAATGGCTATTTCATTGATCAAACAATCCTACCGAACCCAAAACTTAAAAATAAAAATAAAAATAAAAAAAAAACACTATAAATAATGTTATCACAGCATTGACAGTGCTTCCATTCAGTATGTAATGGTTACATTCTCACAAACAGGAGTACTAAGGAACAGGCCAAACAATGTATAGGAGACATTGGCAATAAGACAAAACTGATTAAGACCAATTCAGTGGTTTACTGTCAACCCAAAAGGCAATTTGTAACTATACGCACACTCAAGAAATCAAACAAAACCTTAAGAAACTTAGGTTTTAATTTCATCAACTATGTACTGGTGGTGGTGGTGGTGGCATTCTCTCTAAATGGTAATGCTTCACCAGACCCTTGTTTGTGGAAAAGGTGCACCACATGAATACAAAGGTGACATAAACTCACATAGGCTTTCAGAAATGTAAGTCAATCCTACAATTTTAATTTCATTCACATGGCTGCTGTTCTTTAAAATTTATCTGTTGTAAAATGTCCACAATGGCACTATGCCCCACTCAGCTCACCTGCCTCTAGTGCCGAGGTTAAAATGTGGAGCTCCAACTCCACTCCCCCTATATGCCTTCTTTGTGTACAAAGACAGAACTTAAAGAGAACAAATATTACCATGCCACCAAGAAGGGAAATACAGGATATAACAAAAATATCATAAGCTACACACACTATGTTCAAATTGATGCCACTTTTAACAACAATATAAATGAAAACCTAGCACTAGCAACTGTGTACGAAATGGTTTTGTTTACATGCCACAATGATGAACATTACTTGATTGATGTTATTTGTCTAATGGGTTTATAGCCAATTTAACTGCAGTGGATATACTTAACTGCCAACACATCAGAAAACAGACCAAATTCAAAACACAAAACTGTAAGCACCCTTGCACCTAACATAAGTTTTCAAAGGGGCATTTCCCACACACCATATAAAATGGTTATTACACAATGTCTCAGTTTCCTAAATCCGGTAGTGACATTCTTTCATTCTAGATGTAATACTCCTGTAACCTCACTTCTTGCATAAGATGGTGGCATTTCCTCCACCCAAATAAAATGGTTGTCTTGTCATGACTTGGATTCTTGAATTAAATAACACATTCTCTGCACTGGATAAAACAGTTATATCAGCATTACTTGGTTTATTAGATAATAGCATTTCCATAAAGAAATTAGAATTGGGCTTCAGATAAAGTATGCAGATATGCACCAAAATCAAATTCAGCACAAAGCTCTCTGTGCACACCCAGCATGATGTTTCATTGAAATTCAACACATAAGTTTGAAAACAAAACAAAGAGAGACATGATATTCACATGAACTTCAAGACACTCACAAAACAATTAACTTACCTGAAGAAAAATAATACTGAGTGTCTTCAATACTAAAATTAAACTTTAAATATTACTCACAACATTAAACCAGTCCATACATGGCTTCACTATATCCCAATTGTCCACTCCAATCAATTCCACAAACCATATGCTGAAATTAAAGCTGGGACCCCATGACTGCAGAGGCATGATTTTAATATAACGGCAAGGAAATGAATGATCTCCAATGGTATGACGCAAAGTGAATGACTCTGCTATGCTGTCATTCTTCAGACCACTGTTTTAATAAAAACCACAAAACATTCTACTGAAAGACTTATTACAAAACTTTTCTTCTTTCACACTGCACCTATATACAGTATGAGAAACATTACAAAACAAGGACATCAATAAAAATTCCAAACAGAATAAAACACCATTTTATACAAATTCCATTCACTAAATAAAACAGCAACAGTGTTGATGAATGGTTGGTTCAAAAATGAAACTAAAGTCACCTCTCTACTGGTTATTTGACCAAATACTTGTCAGATATTCTGCATTTATGACATACCTAAGAAAAATTGGAATACACTGTACCAGTATATCACCTACTTTCATACTTCATGACAGTCTATGATTCAGTTATAAGGAAAATTTTGTATAATATTCTCACTAAGTTTGGTACACCCATGAACTAGTTAAGTTAATCAATGTGTGTTTAAATGAATAATACAGTGAAGTCCAAATAGGTAAACAATGGTCTTATACATTTCCTATTCGGAATTGTATGAAACGAGAAGACACTACATTACCATTTCCTAGGCTATACTACTTGGCTACTACCACCTCATTCTTCTTATACCCACAAAAAATGTATAATGATACTTAATGAAATGTAAGTGAAATTCCAATCAATGGAAGAATATAAACATGCAAATAACAGTGTAATAATGACTGATGCATATGCTGAAAAATATCAACACTCAAAATGTTCATGATTGCATGAAGTGCTGAGAAGTTTGTAATTGCAAACTTTCCCAACACATAACAAACCGACACCTATTTCAGTCTACAGGAACTGTCTCAAAAAGGAAGCAAAACTCAATTACATCAAGACTATCCTTTGTTTGTTAGTAGGGACTGCAATCATTCTCTATGGCCTTACTACTTACATTGTGTTCCATAGTTCAGGTATCATTTACTCATTTATTTATTTTTCCATGTATCATATATAGGTACACACACCATTGATTTGGAAATAGTCATATGATTATAGTAAAAAGCATCTGTCATAGAAGACAGCTGTCTAAGTACCTAAGGGTGCATACATAAAAATTTAATCTAGTAGTGATTAACAATAGCAACAAGAATTATAAGTTAAATGTAATAAATGACTTAGGTAATAAACATAAAATAATACATCAGTTTCGTAATGTGTTTTCCATATATTCATAATATTCCTCCATAGAGTAAAAAGAATGATGATACAGAAACCCTTTTTAAAGAGGATCTGAAATGCTTTGGATTATGAACTAAAGCTTTTAAATATTGTAGGAGGTGGCTCAATACTTTAATGCCTGACATATATGGCCCCTTGTTGTATTTTGTCAACTTTACTAATGTGGGATGAAGACTGTTATTATTTTTAGTGTTATATTTGTGAATTTCATTATTAGCAGTAAATAAATGTTTGTTGTCAACTGTAAATAATAGTAATGAGTATATATACTGGGAATATAATGTCATTATTTGCATGTTCCTGAAAATTTCCCTACAAGAGTCCCTT